>Ga0181526_10000007_pt1 | contig 288406 bp, 251 predicted proteins | sample PEATcosm2014_Bin_35_FD_119750 | JGI IMG/M metagenome (GOLD analysis project Ga0181526, IMG submission 119750) | Peatland microbial communities from MTU Mesocosm Facility, Houghton, MI, USA - PEATcosm2014_Bin06_30_metaG | ecosystem: Environmental > Terrestrial > Soil > Wetlands > Peat | place... | reverse complement strand
GAGGGCAGGAGCGAAGTCGCGGACCTGATACGTGTGTAGGAAGAGTACGTAGGCGGGGCCGAGCTTTGCAACGAGCTGCTGGAGGGCGGTGGTGTAGCCGTCGGCTGTGTATTGCTGCAGCAGCGGATGCTCGGCCGCATAGACTTTGGCGAGTTGCTTGCCGCTGAGATCGCTAGCGAGAGGCGCGACGCCTTCGCCGAGGATTACGGCGGAGCAGTCAGTGCCAAGTTGCTTTGCGAGCGACTGGCCGGCGGCAAGAGATTCGAGGCTGGTGCGGGTCAGGGCTCCGTTCCGGCATTCGGCGACGACCAGAACTCCGCTCATAGGACGCGTACCTCGGACTGGAGTTTTTCGACCAACTGCGCGGCGATCTCAACGGGTGAGCCGGTCAGCATCTGGGTGCGCTTCTGTTTCTCCGGCAGGTGGACGCCGATGAGTTCGATTGCCGGCGGCGTGGGGGATGCTGCTGCGGGGATGGTCGCGGTGGGTTTGGATCTGGCTTTCTTGATACCCATCAGCGTGGCGTAGCGAAGCTTGTTGCCGCCGGACTGCATGGTGAGCAGCGCCGGCAGAGGCATGTCGACGTGCTGGAACCAGCCATCTTCCAACTCGCGCTTCACCCGCAGGCCGGTAGGGGTGGTTTCGACCCGCATGATGATGGTGGCGTGGGGGATGCCCAGCAACTCGGCAAGAACGACGCCGGTCTGGCCAAGGCCGAGGTCGTCGGACTGAAGGCCGGTCAGGATCAGGTCGGGAGATTCTGCGCGGATGGCGTCGGCGAGCAAATGGGCGAGGGTAAGGGTGTCGCGTTGGGTCAGGTCGTCCGCCAATATATGCACAGCCCGGTCGGCGCCTTTGGCCAGAGCCTCGCGCAGGGTAGACCCTACCCGGTCCGGGCCGGCGGAGAGAGCGATCACTTCACCGCCATTCTTATCTTTCAGTTGCAGGGCCTCTTCCAGCGCATAGGCGTCGGGCTCGTTGAAGGTGTAGCTGAGGTCGCTTTCGTCGATCCACTTGCCGCCTGGGGCGATCTTGAGATGGGCGTCGCGCTCGGGCACTTGCTTGATGGCGACGATGATCTTCATGGGGTGATACTCCAGGTTTTTGAGGGCAGGGGAGCGGTCTGGGATTAGATGCGCGTTCAGTGGAGAGTTTAGTGCATTCGCAGCGCCGGTTGTGTGCGCGGCGAGCATAACCAGTAACTCACCCGGAAGCTCTGTGCGCTAACACCTCCGTTCCAGTGCACGCCAGCGGCGACGCGACCGGGTGGCTGGTCAAATGCATGCGATTGAGCGTAATGTCGTGTAACCGACATTCGCTCGGGTGGGGCGTCGGTTGCGGAGACACAAAGCGTGGCTGCGTGCAGGAGAACTTGATGCGAACGAGTCATGTGCTGCCCATATTGCTGCTTGCCGGCGCGCTGTCGCCGGCGGCAAAGCTGTGCGCGCAGACGGTTGGCATTGCGAAGGCGGGCGTTCGCACCTCTCCGGTGGGCAAGCTGATCGTGATCGGGTTTATGGGCGGCAACGTGAGTGCGGACAATCTGTTGCATCGTGAGGCGCTGGTGGCGCAGGAGTTGCAGCAACGCTATCCGGCGGGCGTCGAGGCCACGGTGTTCGCCAACCACGACGGACAGAGCGCACTGCGGACCGTCCTGCACCTCCTGGACGCGAACGGAGATGGGCGGCTGACGGCGGGCGAAAAAAGTGCCGCGCGGATCGTTATCTATGGCCATAGCTGGGGTGCGTCGGAAACGGTGACACTGGCGCGGCGGCTGAACGAGCTGGGAGTACCAGTGCTGCTGACCATCCAGGTGGACAGTGTGGAGAAGTCCAGGGAAGACGACCGCAACATCCCGCCGAACGTGCGCGAGGCGGTGAACTTCTACCAGACCCGCGGCCTGTGGCACGGCCGCAGCCTGATTGCGGCAATGGATCCAAGCCAGACGACGATTCTGGGCAACTACGAGTCGAGCTACCGGCAGAATTCAATCTCGTGCGCCGGGTTTCCCTGGCTGGCGCGGACATTCATGCGGACGCACATCGAGATCGAGAACGACCCATCCGTGTGGACGCGGATCGAGGCGCTGATCCGCGCCGAAGTGCATTGAAGCGGGCCGGAGGACACCCGGACAACCGCACCAGTCATCGACACACTTGCCGTGCAGCGGCCGCCTGGCCCATCCCTAATTCGTTGTGGGAGCCGCTGGCGCCTTTGCCCGCTTGAGCGTCAAGTCGCCGCCCGGGAAGTCGCCCTGGTCCGTCTTCGAGGTCAATTTGATGGTGTCGCCGGCGCTGTTGCCGTCCATGCTTGCGACGAAGGTGCCTGCGTGGATGATGGTCATGCCGCCCTGGATGACAACTTTAAACGAGATCTTGTCGCCATCCACCTTGCCTTCGCTGATGGCGATCGGATCGCCCTGTTGTGGGCTCTGCACGGTGCCGGTCAGCGTGGCGCCATCCTGTTTGAAGGTGAATGTGAGTTGGATGCCCGCGCCGCCGCCCTGGGCGTTCATTTCGGTGGTCCAGGTGCCGGTGATGTTGGTGGCAGCGTGTACGGTCAGGGTGCCCAGCGCCATCATCGCAGCGGCGCAGATACAAAGCAGTCTCTTCATAGATCGATTCCTCGCAGTTTTCACAGCGCCAAAATCATAGACGATTCCACCGGGCGGCGTCCGAATTTTCGTTCGCTTGGCGTTACTGCTGTCTCTGCCGTTATCATTAGCGACCATGGCCAGGAGAATTCGCTGGGGTGTCCTCAGCACCGCAAACATTGGAGTCAAGAAGGTCATCCCCGGCATGCAGCAGGGGGAATTGACCTCGGTTGTCGCCATCGCATCGCGCGATCTTGCGAAGGCGCAGGAGAAGGCAGCCGCGCTCGGCATTCCCACGGCCTACGGCTCGTACGAAGAGCTGCTCGCCGATCCCAACGTCGACGCCATCTACAATCCGCTGCCCAACCATCTGCATATTCCCTGGACCATCAAGGCGGCGGAGGCGGGCAAGCATGTGCTGTGCGAGAAGCCGATCAGCCTGACCTCGGCCGAGGCAGACACGCTGCTGGCGGTGCGCTCTCGTACAGGAGTCAAGATCGGCGAGGCATTCATGGTGCGCAGCCATCCGCAGTGGCTTCGCCTGCGGGCGCTGCTGGACGAGGAACGCATCGGGCAACTGCGCTCGTTCTTCGGCTTCTTCAGTTACTTCAATATCGATCCGGCCAACATCCGCAACCGCATGGACGCCGGTGGTGGCGCGCTGATGGACATTGGCTGCTATCTGGTCCAGGCATCGCGGTTCGCCTTCGCCCAGGAGCCGACCCGCGTGGTCGCCATCCTCGACCGCGACCCGCAGATGCACACCGACCGCCTTACATCCGCGATCCTTGACTTCCCCGGCGGGCAGGCGATTTTCACTTGCAGCACCCAGTTGGTGCCGTACCAGCGCTTCCATTTTCTCGGCGCGAAGGGACGCATCGAGTTGGAGATCCCGGTGAACACGCCGCCCGACCGCCCCACGCGACTTTTGATCGATTCAGGCAGCGACCTCTTTGGCGGCGGCATCACCACGGAGACATTTCCGGCCTGCGACCAATACACGCTGCAGGGCGACGCCTTCTCGAAGGCGATTCTGGAGGACACCGAGGTTCCCGTTCCCATCGAAGACGCGATTCGCAACATGGCGGTCATCGAAGCGATCTTCCGCTCCGCCAAAACTGGCCAGTGGGAGTCTCTGCGATCTAAAGCTTAGCGCCGGTCTGCACCGAGGCCGCCTCCGCCACCGGGCACCAGGCGTTTCCAACTAACAACTAACAACTGTCTTTGCACCGCTGCACCGCAGGATGGCGTCTAATAGACAGTGATGGCGACCACAAGCGTTCCCAAACCGCCGGTTGAGAAGGGTACCTTCGACAGCACGCTGGCCAGCGCCGGCAGCACGATGATCTTCAGCGAGATCTTCTCGCTCGCCGTGGACAGCTTCCGCGCCAGCAAGGCGCGTTTTATGCTCACCATGCTGGGCATGGTCATCGGCTCGGCATCCATCATCCTGGTGGTGACGGTGGGGATGACGGGAAGAGACTACGCCGTCGCGACGATTTCGAGCCTCGGCCCGAACAAGATCGAAATGCAGTACAGCGGCGGCACCATCATCGGCCCCGACAACACCAGCACACCCGACTACATGACCCGCGAAGACATGATGGCGGTCGTCAATACGGTGCCGAACATCGTTGCCTACTCACCCATGCTGGAGGTGCACGACCGCATCGGCATGGGCGGCGGCTTAACCAAGGACGCCATGCTGCTGGGCGTCTCGCCGCAGTATAAGGATGTGCGCGGCCTGGTGGTGCTTGCGGGCCGCTTCTTCGACGATCAGGATGCCGCCGCGCATGCCAAGGTCGTGGTCCTCAACAAGCCTCTGGCGATTGAGCTCTTCGGCAGCGTGCAGGCTGCAGTCGGTCAGAGCATCTCCGTCAAGGGCATTCCGCTCAGCATCATCGGCGTCTTCCAGGAGAGTATCGACACCTACGGCATCTCCGAGATCAGCGACGAGACCATGCTGATTCCCTACGAGGTCGCCCGCTACTTTACCGGCACCGACACCGTGAAGGAGATCTTCTTCAAGATGTCGGATTCTCCCCTGGTCCAGCCCGCAGCCAAACAGATCACCGCGCTGATCACGAGCCGCCACCGCCCCAACAGCGTCTACCACGCCGAGACCCTCACCGGCATCCTCGACGACACCAGGAAGATCGCCACCGCCCTTACCTGGGTGCTCACCCTCGCTGCTGCGATCACCCTGATTGTCGCCGGGGTTGGCATCATGAACAGCATGCTCGCCAACGTGCAGGCGCGCACTCGCGAGATCGGCATCCGCAAGGCGCTGGGAGCTACCCAGCGTGAGATCCGGCTGCAGTTCCTCACGGAGGCGGTTTTTATGTCGCTCTCCGGAGGCATCATCGGCACCATTCTGGGCCTCGGCGTTCCGCTATCCGTGCATCTGCTGACGCCCTACAAGCTGCCCGTTCCCTGGCAGGCCGCGGTGATCGCGCTGGCTACTTCGGTCATTGTCGGAGTAGTCTTCGGCACGGTCCCTGCCAACCGCGCCGCGCGCCTCGATCCGGTCGAGACGCTCAAGTACGAATAGCTTCGCAGGCGCAAAAACACAATACGACCACGGATGACACGGATTCAGTACGGATTGCCGCTTCGGCTTTATCCGTGTTAGCCCGTGAAAATCCGTGGTCGCTTTTGCTACGCTGCGGTTTCGGTAGTGCCGTCGGGCTGGTCTTCGGCCTTGACCGTGACCTTCAGGTGCGTAGTGACTTCGCGGTGCAGCTTGATCGGGACGTGGAATTCGCCCAGCGACTTCAGCGGCTCCTCCAGCGAAATCTTGCGCCGGTCGATGGTGTATCCCTTTTCCTCAAGTTGGTGGGCGATGTCGCCCGAGGTGACCGAGCCGAACAGGTGATCGTTCTCGCCCACCTTGCGCGCAAAGACCAGCTCGACCGATTCGAGCTTCTTGGAGAGATCCTCGGACTCGACCTTCTCTTTGGCTAGCTTGCGGATGGCCGAGCCCTTCATCTGCTCGATGACCGCCTTGTTCGCGGCCGTCGCCTCGATGGCGAGCTTGCCGGGCAGAAGGTAGTTGCGCCCGTAGCCGTCCGCAACCTTCACCACATCGCCGCGATGGCCCAGCTTATTCACGTCTTCTTTCAGTATCACTTCCATTGCAGTTCTCCGGATTTCTGTTGCCGGACGGCGTGGGCCGCGCGGCCGAGTGGGTTAGAAGCGCGCGGCGAAGGCGAGCAGGGCGATGTTGCGCGACTGCTTGATGGCCTGCGAGACCTTGCGCTGATGGCGGGTGCAGACGCCCGTCAGCCGGCGCGGAACGATCTTGCCGCGCTCGGCGACAAAGCCCTGCAGCAGGCGGACATCGCGGTAGCTGATCGCGTCGATCTTCTCCGTGCAGAACTTGCAGACCTTCTTGCGCCGGAAGAACTTGCGTCCGCCCGGACCGCTGGCGCCCGGACCGCCCGGGCCTCCGGGACCGCCCGCCGGACGCGGGGGGCGTGATCCGCCACCACCGCCGGGGCCTGCATAGGCAGGACGCGGAGTGTAGGGTCGTGCTTCTCTTGCTGCTGGTTCAGATTGCGGAGTGCTGGTTTCGTCAGCCATTTTGAATTCCTCTCATCGATTCGTTTAGCGCTCGAGCGGCAATTGCCGCAGGGCGAAATCCTGGGTCGGGCCACGGCGGTTAGACCGCTTCGGCGACGGGCTCGGTTGCGGGTGCCGCAGTCTCGGCGGCAGGAGCTTCGGTCTCGGCCGGGGCGGGCGCAGGTGCGGCCTGCGGTGGGATCGGCTGGGCGCTGCGCTTCACCTTGGTGTCGCGCAGGGCCTTCACCTTGGCCAGACGCTTCTCTTCCTCGTCCATGCGCACGGTGATGAACTTGATCACCGGCTCGGAGACGCGCAGACGGCGCTCGATCTCGACGATCAGGCTGCCCGGCACGGCCACCGTCAGCAGCACATAGAAGCCGTCGTTGAACTTGCGTACCGTGTAGGCGAGCCGGCGGCGGCCCATCTTCTCGACCGTCTTCACTTCGCCCCCGCCTGAGGTAATGTTGCCCGAGAAGCCTTCGATCAGCTTGTCGAGATCGGCCTCCTCAACGTCGGGGCGAACGATAAACATGATTTCGTAGGTGCGATTCATTCGGTTACTTCTTTCTGCGAAGTTCTGCTTCGCACCGTCCCGGCGTTTGTTCTGCCGGCCCGGTCTGGAATGTTTGACTTCAGAGTTCTCAGTTGTTAGTTCTCAGTTCTTAGTTGAAGAACCTTGAATCGAACTGTACTTTCGCCTTTCAACTGACAACTTACAACTCGCTCCTGTTGTACTCGCTCATCGCGGGACCAGGTCCCTTGGTGAGTATTGCCTCGACCGCCAAGCGAACCCGGTCGAGCACTTCATCCAGCACCGCAAGCTCCTGCTTGCGCATTGGCGAGAGCAGGTAATCGGTGCCGCCCGCCTTCACCTCTCGGCCATCCTCAAGGGGCGGTTTGCCCACCCCGATGCGGATCCTCAGCCACTCTTCCGTCCCCAGCGCGCCGGAGACGGACATCGCTCCGTTGTGCCCGTTCGCCGAGCCGCGTTCGCGAATGCGTATCGTACCCAGCGGCAGGTCCAGCTCGTCGTAGATCACGATCAGGTCCGGCGTTGCAGAGGCCGACGGGACCGCGATTTCGAACTCCTGAACCAGCGCGGCCACCGAAAGCCCGCTCAGGTTCATGTACGTCTCCGGCTTGGCCAGCAGGACTTCCTGTCCCGCCAGCATGGCCTTGCCCGTAAGCGCCCTGCACCGGCGGTTTGCGATAGTCGCATTGCAGTACTCCGCGATGCGGTCCACGGCGAGAAAGCCGGCATTGTGCGGGGTGAACTGATACTCGATGCCGGGGTTGCCGAGACCGATGATCAGTTTCACGCCGCGTAGTCCTCTGCCTTCAACTAACAACTGACAACTGCTTCTTACTTCGACTTCTTGTCGGACTTCTCCGCCTTGGCGTCTGCCTTGGCATCCGTCTTGGCATCGGCCGCCGGTGCAGCTTCGGTCTCGCCCTTGCCCTTCTTGGCAACTTCCGGCTCGGCCGGCACTGCGGTCGCATCCACTGCTTCGGGCTCCGGAAGCTCTTCGCGGATCGCGGAGACATGGGCCACGGTCAAACCATCCTCGGTAATGAACTTGATCGAGCCGGAGTGCGGCAGGTCGGAGACGTGAACCGAGCCGTTGATCTCCAGCGCGGAGACGTCCACGTCCAGATGGCTCGGAATGTCGCTGGGGAGGCACTCGATCTCGACCTCGCGCAGCACATGCTCCAGAATGCCGCCCTGGGTCTTGACGCCGACCGGCACGCCGATCAACTGAACCGGCACGGAGACGACCATCGCCTTGTCCATGGCGATGCGCTTGAGGTCGATGTGCAGCAGCGCGCCCTTCAGCGGCTCATGTTGCCAGTCGACGATCATCGCCTTCACCGTCGCGGAGCCGCTCACGTCGAGGTCGAAGATGGTGTTGTGGCCGGAGTCGGAGTGGAGGATCTTGGTGATGATCTTCGGGTCCACCGCGACGGCTACCGAGTCCTGCCCGGCGCCATAGACCACCGCGGGAATCTTGCCTGCAGCGCGCACGCGGCGTGCGGCGTTCTTGTTGAACTTGCCCTCGCGCGGTGTGGCGACCACGGACGGAATGGTGGAAGTTGCTGCCATGATGAATCATCCTTTCGGGCACGGAAGAACACAATTGTCAGTGCTCAGTTGTCAGTTCTCAATTGAAGAACCAACCTCACAATGACGCTTCGATCCCCGCTCCCTTTGCGGCTCGGCCGCTAAATCTAAGACTGCACTTGCGCCTTCAACTCACAACTGAGAACTAACAACTGACAACTGCCTTAATTGAACAGCGTGCTGACGCTGGTCTCCATGTGGATGCTTTCGATCGCGCGGCCCAGCAGGCCCGCAATGGAAAGCACCTTGATCTTCGCCACCTGCAGCGCCTCGTCGCGCAGCGGGATGGTATTGGTCACGATTAACTGCTCCAGCCGTGACCCCGATATGCGTTCCACCGCCGGGCCCGAAAGCACCGGATGCGAAGCGCACGCATACACCTTTTTCGCGCCCTGATCCAGCAGCGCATCCACCGTTCCCACCAGTGTTCCGGCGGTGTCGATGATGTCGTCGAGGATCAGGCACGTGCGGCCTTCGACATCGCCAATCACGTTCATCACCTCGGTTACGTTCATGTCGGTCCGCCGCTTGTCGACGATGGCCAACGGAACTTCCAGCTTCTTGGCGAAGAAGCGCGCTCGCTCCACGCCTCCCGCATCCGGCGAAACAATCGTCAGATCGGGCAAATCGAGATCCCGGACGTACCCCACCAGCACCGGGCTGGCGAACAGGTGGTCCACCGGGATATTGAAAAACCCTTGAATCTGCGCGGCGTGCAGGTCGACCAGCAGGGCCCGGTTTGCACCGGCCGTGCTCAGCAGATCCGCCACCAGCTTTGCCGTAATTGCCACGCGCGGCCGGTCCTTGCGGTCCTGCCGGGCGTAGCCGTAGTACGGCATCACAACCGTGATTCTCCCTGCTGATGCGCGCTTCAGCGCGTCGATCATGATCAGCAGTTCCATCAGGTGCTCATCCACCGGGCGGCAGGTGGGCTGAATCACAAACACATCCACGCCGCGCACGTTTTCGAGCAACTGAAAGTAAACTTCGCCGTCGGCAAACCGCTGCAACTTGCTCTCGCCCAGCGGCACACCGACAAACTTGCAGACCTCCTCGCTCAAGGCGCGATTGGAAGATCCGCAGAAAATCTTGAAGCGCTTGTCTTCACTCAGCTTGGGAGAGCGCTTCCGCTCCGTCACTGGCTTGGCTCCATCCGGAGCAGCCTTGGGCGTTGATCCATCTGCCGAAGGCTTTGGTGCAGACTGAGGATCTTGTTCTGGCTCCTCAGCCTGACCTGAAATAGGGGAAAGGACCGCAGTCGTGTCTTGGTTGTTCACGTCGAAACCCTCCAGGTTGGTTGACCTTGGTAGCTCCTGCTGCTTTACGTCTTACGGCGCCTTGTTGCGACGCCGCTACTTCGCCCTGCGAAATAGAAAAAGATCGACAAAATCGAGTTCCTAAGACTGCTCCTTCAAACTTCTTGCTTCTGAACCTCTACAAACCCGCCTTCTTGCGGCGGTCTCTGCAAAATCCAAAATCCGTCCAACTTCCGCGGCAGGTTGCTGCCGCAAAAAAGTTCCCTAAGTGCTGTTCGCTGTGTTTCCCTAAAGCGTCGACTCTTGGCTGGGCGACCAGGATTCGAACCTGGACTGAGTGCGTCAAAGGCACTTGACCTACCGTTAGTCGATCGCCCAGTGAAATCTGCCTTGCCGGTGTTCCCTCCCGGTTCCGCTGCGGTTTTAGCGCGACGGCCAAAGCATCACTCTGCGAACATCGTGCGCCAGTACTCCGCTCTTGGCAAGGTTTCCGTTAGGATCGCCTTGCAGCCGGAGGCCTGAACGCGCTGTTGAGCCGCCCTCGCATCTGCCTCGGACCGGTAAAGTCCGAACAGAGCGGAGCCTGAACCCGAGAGCGCAGCGTACAAAGCCTTGCCGCTCAAGTCATCCGGACGGCCTTCACGAAGCCCGTCAGCCGGTGGTCCCATCAATTCGTGCTTGATTTCACGCAGGAGGGGATACTGAGGAAAGACGACCTGTTCAAAGTCGTTTTCTATCCCGGTGCGGACAAGCGCGAGAAGAGTGTTCCCGGCCAGACCGTTCAGTGCGCTGCCCTGTTCAGAGGTGATACCTTGCTCCTCTAAACCACCCTGTTTTGTCTCAGAGCTGGATGAACCTTGGCGGCTACGAACGATACCGGATGTGTCAGACGCTTGCTCTGCCGCGGGGCGAACCCCAAAAACAGACGCATACACGTGACTCAACTCCTTAAGCCTATCGGGTTGCGCAGGCGAAGTCAACCTTCCACCCAAGGCGTCTTCCCTCGAACCTCGAACCTCGAACCTCGAACCTTGCCCCTCATCCCACTCCTGAAACGCCCGCGGCGTCGATACCCCAACCTCCGGCACCGCCACCACGCACCACGTCACGGGCAGGTCAGGCATGGCGGCCACCTGCTCCCCGCGGCCCGTTCCCAGCACCGCGCCGCCGACCAGAAACAGCGGCACATCCGACCCCACCTCCGCCGCCATCTCCAGCCGGTCCTGCACCATCAGTCCAAGCTCGCGTTGCAGCCCAATCAGCGCCGCCGCCGCGTTCGCCGACCCAGCCCCCAGCCCGCCCTGCACCGGCAACTCCTTTTGAATGTGAACGTTGACCTCAGCCGAGACCCCCACCCGCGCCAGCGCTAGCTCCACCATCTTCCACGCAGTATTGCGTGCATCCGTAGGCACCCCAGGATGATTGGTCGTCAAGGCAATTCTGCTCTGCCCCGCATCAGCGCGCTCCCCGTCCTCCCTCGAACCTCGAACCTCGAACCTCGAACCTGGCGCCAGCCTCGCCTCCACCGTCACCAAATCATGCAGCGCCAGGGTCTGATACAGCGTCGTCAACCCGTGGAAGCCGTCCGCCCGCACCGCCCCAATCGCCAGCCCCAGGTTGATCTTCGAGTACGAACGAACACGCGTAGCCATCGCACTCGATTCTACCCATTCGCAGCCTCAGAAAATCTGGAAGTTCACCTCGACGTTCAGTTCCACCGGGACGGGCTTGCCTTTCTCCATCGCCGGCTTGAACTTGTACTGCTTCACCGCGGCGACCGCCTTGTCGTCCAGGCCCATGCCCACGCCACGCAGGATATGCACGTTCTGAGGATTCCCGTTGGCGTCCACAATCAGGTTTACCAGCACGATGCCCATGAACTTCGCCCGGCGCGCCTCTTCGGAGAACTCGGGATCGACCTTATAGATCAACTGCGGTGACGAGACTCCGCCGCCAATCTTCTTCAGCCCACCGCCATAGTTCCCCCCAATTCCGGCGCCCAACCCCGAACCGTTGCCCTCGCCCAGCCCGGAGCCGCGACCATCGCCCATGGAAGTCCCGATCAGCGGCGAGTTCGGCAGCCCGATGTTAGGCATGTTATTGGTCGCCATCTTCAGGTCCTTTTGCATTTCGATGGTTGGCTCCGGCATGGAAATCTTTGGCTCAACCATCGGAGGCGCCTTCGGCGGCGTGATCTGCGTCTCGGCAAACTTCGGCAGTTGTCCCTTGCTCGCCGGCGCCGCGCCGCGCTGCCCGCCGCCGCCGTGCATTGCGTCCTTCGCCGGAGCCATCGGCGGCGGAGTAGTCGTCAAGGCCAAATCAACCAACTGCCTTGGCGGCGTCATCCCCAACTTCACCGCTCCCACCCAGAAGACCAGCGCAATCGCCGCCGCATGCACCAGCAGCGCTGCCGCCGTCGACCGCACATCCCGCTTCGGCTGCATCTGCGCCAGGAACACCTCCGGCGCATACACCACCGCGCGCGGCCGCTTCTTCATCTCCCGCACCCACACCCGCGTCTGCACGTTTACCCGCACCCGCTCCGGAATCTCCGGGTTCGCCACCGTACGCAGCACATCGTTCAACAGCACATCGAACTCATCCAATCCTGCCTGCATCTCCGTCGTCATCGCCGCTCTCCATTCGTCCTGGTTGTCCGCATCGCTTCGAACCTTCGCTTCAGCTCAGCCCGCGCCCGCATCACGCGCGTCCGCACCGTGCCTTCGGGAATCCCCATTGCTTCCGCAACCTCGCGCGACGTCATCTCCTCGATAGCCGACAGCACCAGCGGTCGGCGCAACTCCTCGGGTAGTGCGTCGATCAGCCTGCGCAGCAGCGCGCGCTCGTCGCCGTCCGCCATGCTCTGCTCAGCCGACTTGCCCGCCGATGCGAACTCGCGCCCGGCCTCATCTTCCAATCCCTCGGTCAATCGAGGCCGCCGTGCCACAACATCCAGCCCCACCCGCCACACCGTCCGCGCCAGAAACGCCCGTTCGTCCTCCATCCGCAGCCAGGCATCGCCGCGATACAGCTTCAGCAGCGCCTCCTGCACAGCATCCTCGGCGTCCTCGACGCAGCGCAGCAACCCATGCGCCACGCGGAACATCAAGCGCGCGTGCCGTTCCGCCATCTGGGCGAAGCGTTGGTCACGTTCGGCGGCGTCGAGGTGAGAGGTTGCGGCTCCGCCACCCGGCTCGTCGTCCCGGAACCCGTTGCCGGCCACCTCTACGTCAACACCGGGCGGGAACTCCACAACCGCGCGCCCACCCTCGTGCGCCAGCGCCTGAACCGGAAGACCCATCTCGCTCTTACCTCTGTGCCCTGCACCTGCTCTTCAATACTCAAGACCGGCCCGCCCGGCGAACTGTTCACTTTTCTTCGGCGGGCCCGGCAAGGGTCGCAGTTCCACACACTACTGTTAAGACGAGCTATTCTGGCAACAGCTTTCCATGGTCACTTTTCCCAGCGTCCGCATGCGTCTCGGCGCGCGAGTCACCGCAGGCTGGGTCGTCCTGGCTGTATCATGCTGGTCGATGGCGGCCCAGACCAGCGTCCAGACGGGCGCGCAGGCAGCACCCCAAACCAACGTGCCCAACCCCTACGCCATCGTCAGTCCGCCACCCACGCTCGCCCAGCACGCGATGGTGGTCAGCATCCATCACGCGGCCTCCGACGCCGGCGTCGAAATTCTCAAGGCCGGCGGCAACGCGGTGGACGCGGCCGTCGCCGTCGGTTTCGCCCTCGCCGTCGTATTTCCCCAGGCCGGCAATATCGGCGGCGGTGGCTTCATGCTCATCCGCATGCACACCGGAGACGCCCATTTCGTTGACTACCGCGAGCAGGCCCCTGCCGCGGCCACCGCCAACATGTACCTCGACGCGCACGGCAACGTCGTCCCCGGCCTATCCACGCGCGGCTACAAAGCCATCGGCGTTCCCGGCACCGTCGAAGGCCTGGCCTATGCGCAGAAGCACTACGGCCGCCTGACCCTCGCGCGGGACATCGCGCCGGCCATCCGCCTGGCGCGCGAGGGCTACATCCTCTCCGACGAGGAAGCCCACAACCTGGCCTCCGCAAGCAACCTGCCGCAGTTCCCCGAGTCGCGCCGTCTCTTTCAGCGCGACGGCAACTTCTATAAATCCGGCGACCGTTTCGTCCAGCCCGAGCTCGCCCGCACCCTCACCCGCATCGCAGCCAACCCCGCAACGTTCTACCGCGGAGACATGGCCGCCGAGCTCGCCGCCTTCATCCGCAAGGGTGGCGGATTGATCACCACCGCCGACCTCGCCGCCTACCAGGTCAAGGACCGCACCCCCCTAACCGGCAGCTACCGCGGCTACTCGATCCTCACCGCGCCGCCGCCATCCTCCGGCGGCACCGTCCTGCTCGAGATCCTCAACATCCTCTCCGGCTACGATCTCGGCAAAATGGGCGACCGCAGCGCCGCCCAGGTCCACCTCATCACAGAAGCCTCTCGCCGCGCCTTCATGGACCGCGCCGACTACCTCGGCGACCCGGACTTCACCGCCATGCCCATCGCGCAGATGCTCTCACCCGCCTACGCCGCCGCCTGGCGCAAGTCCATCGACCCCCTCAAGCCCAGCCCCTCGGCAACGCTCACGCGCCCCGCCGGCTTCCTGCCTCCGCCGCCCGCCCACGCAGAAGCGCACGAGTCTACCCAGACCACCCATTTTTCGGTCGTTGACTCCGAGGGCAACGCCGTCGCCAACACCTACACCCTCAACAACACCTTCGGCTCGGGCTTCACCGCCGGCTCGCTGGGCTTCCTGCTCAATGACACCATGGACGACTTCACCTCCGCCCCCGGCGTGCCCAACCAGTTCGGCCTCATCCAGAGTGCCGCGAATTCAATCGCGCCCGGCAAGCGCCCGCTCTCCGCCATGACGCCCACCATCGTGCTCAAGGACGGCAAGCCCTTGCTCGTCCTCGGCTCGCCCGGCGGCCCCACCATCATCACCACCGTCGCCAACGACATCATCAGCATCCTGGACAACGGGCTCAACGTGCAGCAGGCCGCCGACGCACCCCGCTTCCACCACCAGTACCTGCCCGACGTTCTCCAGGTCGAAAAGGCCTTTCCGGTCTCCGTCGCCGATCAGCTCAAAGCCGCCGGCTACACCGTCTCGCACACCAATGAAGCCGACGAGAACAACCCCGGCGTCTGGGGCGACAGCGAGATGATCTACATCGACCCCAAAACCGGCACCCTCCTCGGCGCCGACGACCAGCGCCACAAATTCGGCAAAGCCGCCGGATATTGAGCCACCAACAACTTCTGGGACGCGTCATTCTGGCCCCGGGACGCGTCATTCTGGTGAAACCAGAATCTCCGTATTTGTTTGTCCGCTGCCCACCTCGTCAGAGTTGGTCATTCTGACATTAGGCTTGTCATTCTGACATTTAGGCTTGTCACTCTGACACTAGGTTTGTCATTCTGAGCGCAGCGAAGAATCCCCGTATTCTCTTCGGACCGCCGACGACATCCTCAGTCCTCAATTCTCGGTAGGCCTTTCCACATGATCGACGACGATCACGGTTACGGCCCCAACCTGCTTCACCAACCTCAGACCCGCCTGACTTTTCAACGCATCGACAAAAGACGTCCCCGGAGCCTCCGGCCCGTCGGTCGCAGGGACTGACGGGGAATTCCGTGGAGGACGCAAAAACTCCAGGTTGATGTCGAACCTGCCGCTCAGTCCCGTCTCGTCCACGACCGGAAGACGGTCCAAGCCTCCCATCATCGGCGCATCCCGCCCGAACTCTCCGGCGATCTGCTCCATCGTCCAATCCATAACCCGCAGATGCACCATGCCGTTGTCCCCCGGCCACGCGATTGGAGCGCACCACGGCGCCGGCGCTGATCCATGTCCGGCCGGGTCTGCGGGTTCGGTCTTGCCGGGCACCACGTTGCAGAGTCCATCGTCGGGATGAAGTTGGAGTTGCGGTCCCGGCTTTCCGGCCTTATCCAGCACCAGCGCGTACCTGGGAAGTTGCCGCGTCTCCATGTGCACCTTCAACTGGAAGCGGTCAGCAAGCAGCGTCTGCGTCATCAGCCGAACCTGGTCCTTGGTCGGCTTGCCCGCCGGGCGCGCCTCGACGATGAACTCCGACGTCTGCGCCCACTTGGGCAGCTGCGCTTGCAGCATCGCATACTGGCTTGCGTCCGCAATCTTGTACGCGAACAGGATGTAGTTCGCCAGGCTGCCGCTCGTTGTTACCAGGCCGCCGGTGTAGCGAAAGTAGTCCGAAGCGTCGAGGTCGACGTTACCGGGCGCGTACGGAGACCCCGGCGCTTTCAACCGGACCGAGGACACTTCGAACTCCATCTTTCCGCCCGCTGCCGTCTGCCAGTCCGGTGCCTTCTGCGCCCGGCCCGGCACGCAAGCGCCCAGCACACACACACAACACAGCAGCACTCTCCTGTTTGACGTCAGTTGGATGGTCATTCTCGATAGACGATCGAAAACTTGCCGCGCTCACTTTTATTTCGCGCGCATCTACTTTCCCAGCGCCTTCGCGATTCCCGCCTCCGCCAGCGGCGTCATAATCGCGAACCCCGCCGGCGTCGGATGCACTCCATCCAGGCTCAGCCCCGGCTTCATCGCCCCATTCTCGTCTGCCATCGGCGTGTAGTAATCCACCCAAACCACGCCCTCGCTGCTGCACCACGCCTCCAGCTTCGCGTTCATCGCTTTGATCTTCGGCGCCGGCTCCAGTCCCGGCCGCCACGGAAAATCCGCCGCTGGAGGAATCGACCCCACCACCATCTTGATCCCGTTCCCCCGCGCCATGTCCAGCATCGCGCGAAAGTCATCCAGCGTTGCCTCCGGCGTCATCGGCCCGGTCTTTTCCGCGATATCGTTCGTCCCCGCCAGCACCACCACCACCGCCGGATGCAGGTCCACCACATCCTGGTGGAACCGGAGCACCATCTGCGGCGACGTCTGCCCGCTGATGCCCCGGTTCACATACGCCTTGCCCGGAAACGAAGTATCCCAACTCCGCCCCCACAGTTCCGTAATCGAATCGCCGAAGAACACCACGCGCTGTTCACCCGCAGCCGGAGGCGCCAGCTCCGCATTCTTGGCGCGGTAATACCCCAACTGCGCCCAATCCTGCATCTTCTTCTGCAGCGCGGCAAGCTGCTGCTCCGTCGTGAGCGTAGGTTTCGCCGCCGGTGCCGCCTGCGACGGCGCATGAGCCGCCGCGCCCGAAGTCAGCTGCCCCGGAGCTGCTGGCGCCGTCTGCGCCCCGCCAGCCACCGCGCCCCACCCGATCCCGCCCAGCACCAACACTCGCAGAAAGATCTTCATCGCTCTCCCCTCGCATGAATCCGCGCTCCGATTGTAACTGCCTGTCGCTCCCACCGCTTAGAAGCATTTCACTCCGCGAAGCACCGCTGCTGTACCTTAAGAACACACCATGCAACCCGGACTCTCTACTCACGTATTCTTCCAGCACCGCCTGCACCCCGGCCTGCTGGACGCCCTCGCCGCCGCCGGCGCTCGCACAATTGAAGTCTTCGCTGCGCGCCATCACTTCGACTACACCGACACGCTGGCTGTCCGCGAGCTCGCCGCCTGGTTCCGCTCCAACGACGTACGCGCCGTCCTGCACCAGCCCATCTACATCACCGACCGCGGCAGGGCCCTCAGAGGCGGAGATCCAGATCAGTGGTCGCGCCACGTCGCGCCTAACCTCGACCTCATCGCGCCGGAGAAGTCCCATCGCATCGAAGCCATGGACGAGGTCAAGCGCGCCCTCGAATCCGCCGAGCAGGTCCCCTTCGCCGCGGCCGTCCTCTCGCTCGGCCTCAATCACTCGCCCTGGGACGAGCACGCCATCGAGCGCTCGATTACCGCCATTGAGCATCTGAAGGCCTTCGCCTCGCCGCTCGGTGTGCAATTGCTGCTGGAAAACATGGAGAACGAAGTCACCACGCCGGAGCATCTGCTCTACATCCTCCGCGCCGGCCACTTCGACTCCGTCGGCGTCTGCCTCGACCTCGGCCATCTGCACCTGGCGCAGCCCGTCGAAGGCGCGCCCCGCGACTCGGGTGTCGGCGCCGCGATCGAGCTCCTCGGCAAGCGCATCGCGCATGTCCACATCCACGACAACCACGGCCCCTTCGCCCCGCACACCGACATGAAGGACGAGCACCTCTGGCCCGGCGACGGCAATATGGACTGGCCCGCCGTCTGCGCCTCGCTCGCCGCGCTACCTGCCGCCACGCCCGGCATTCTCGAAGCCGAAAGCGACCGCGACGAGGCCCCTGAATCAGTAACCCGCAAGGCCGAGCAGGCCTTCCGCATTCTCGCAGAGCTGGCATCCGCGCCGGCCGCGCCCAATATGTAACAAAAACAGATCGGATTACCCGAACCATGGAAAATCAAGCACCCGAATCCGTTACAAATCCAGCCCCCATCGCCACCATCGCTGCCCTCGCCGCCCACTTGGGCGAGCGCGTTACCCTCCGCGGCTGGCTCTACAACATGCGCGAAAGCGGCAAGCTGCTGTTCCCCATCTTCCGCGACGGCACTGGAACCATCCAGGGCATCGTGCCCAAGGCAGCCGTCCCGCCCGAGGTCTTCGACCGCGTCAAATCGCTCACCCAGGAGTCGTCCGTCATCGTCACCGGCCGCGTCCGCGCCGACGTGCGCGCCCCCTCCGGCTTCGAGCTCGACGTCGAAGACGTCGAAATCGTCCACCTTGTCCCCACCGATGCGCCCTACCCCATCACCCCCAAAGAGCACGGCACCGACTTCCTCATGGAGCATCGCCACCTCTGGTTCCGCACTCCGCGCCAGTCCTCCATCCTGCGCATCCGCGCCACCATCATGCGCGCCGCGCAGGAGTACTTCGACACCAACGGCTTCATCCGCACCGACCCGCCCATCCTCACGCCCGCCGCCTGCGAAGGCACCAGCACGCTGTTCGAGCTCGACTACTTCGGCGACCCCGCCTTCCTCACCCAATCCGGCCAGCTCTACATGGAAGCCACCGCGCTGGCGCTGGGCAAGGTCTACAGCTTCGGCCCCACCTTCCGCGCCGAAAAATCCAAGACCCGCCGTCACCTCACCGAGTTCTGGATGATCGAGCCCGAGGTCGCCTTCATGGACCTCGAGGGCGACATGCAGCTCGCCGAAGCCTTCATCACCCACATCGTCACCCGCGTGCTCGAACTCCACCGCGCTGATCTCAAAGTAATCGGCCGCGACATCGCCAAGCTCGAAGCCGTCATCGGAATCGCCCCCGCCGATGCCACTTCTAATAATGAAGTTGTCATTCTGAGCGAAGCGAAGAATCCCCGTATTTCGCCCGAAGAGCCACCAACGTCGAAGGTAGGCAACCGCTTCCCCCGCCTGTCCTACGACGAAGCTCACGCCATGCTCGACGAAGCCTTCAAAGCCGGCAAACTCGAAGCCCCCCACATCTACGGCGACGATCTCGGCTCCCCCGACGAGACCTACATCAGCTCGCAATTCGACCGCCCCGTCATGATCCACCGCTACCCCGCCGCCATCAAGGCCTTCTACATGCAGCCCGACCCCGCCGACCCCACCAAGGCCCTCTGCGTCGACGTGCTCGCGCCCGAGGGCTACGGCGAAATCATCGGCGGCTCCCAGCGCGTCGACTCCTACGAACTCCTCAAGTTGCGTATCGAAGAGCACCACCTGCCACTCGCCGCATTCGAGTGGTACCTCGACCTCCGCCGCTACGGCTCCGTCCCCCACGCCGGCTTCGGCATGGGCATCGAACGCGTCGTCGCCTGGCTCTGCGGCCTAGACCACGTCCGCGAAACCATCCCCTTCGCCAGAACCCTCAACCGCATTTATCCGTGAGTCTCAGGCGATCAACGCCTATACTTCCGAGCATGGAGCATTCACTTGATCGCGACAAGCTCGAACGGGACTACGCTTTGCGACTCCCCCTGTTTAAGCAACTTGAACAGGAGGGAGTCCATGAGATCGAAATTGCGCTCGAGCGCGAGAAGCTGAAAACTCACTCGATATCGTCACGGATTAAGACGCCCAAATCCCTATGTGATAAAGCCGAAGCAAAAGAGCTACAAGACCCGCTGACGGAGCTGAACGATATAGTCGGCATCAGAATCGTAGCCCTATTCCTTGGCGACATTGAAAGGATTCTCGCGCTGTTACAGAAGACCTTCGACGTCCAGCACACAGATAACAAAATAGAAGACGGAGATTTCACCAGATTTGGTTATCTGTCGGTGCATCTGCTAGCAAAGATCAAAAGCTCATTTGCTGGCACCCGATATGACTCAATTAAGGCTCTGGTCTTCGAAATCCAGATAAGGACAATAGCGATGGATGCGTGGGCGTCAGCCTCGCATTATCTGGACTATAAGAGCGAGGAAGACATACCGGCAGACCTAAAGCGAGATTTTCACGCCCTGTCCGGACTCTTCTACGTAGCCGACAAACACTTTGAGATGTTTTTCAGAAGCAGGCAAGCTGCAGTGAGAGTGGTACAGAAGCTATCGCGAACAGATGGTCTATTAGGCGAGGTGATCAATCTGGACACCTTAACCGCCTACCTGGACAAGCGATACCCTGAACGCCCTGCGCCAGCGGTGGATCATGTCTCGAAGCTGGTGACTTCCCTACGGGAGGCCGGATTACAGACCTTAGGCGAGCTCGACACCTACCTGGACAAGAAGATGGACCATCTAGCGCGGCGAACCAAACCCGGCGGCAAAGACAATTTGAATCGAGTTGGAGCAGTGCGAATGTCGTTTTCGGACGACCCGACCTTTGAACCCAAAATGCTCCGTCCAGACCTTCCCGACTTTGGCAAGAAGACGCAAGCCCCTGTCACTGAGCCCAAGTAGCTCCCTGCCGGTGCCCCATCCTTTACAGTCTCACCGCAAAGGGTGGGACGCAAGAGCCCCGAACCAATGCGATTCACCCACGAATCCCCACATTTCCCTTGCATTTCCCCACCACCAATGGCAAAGTAACAGAGCGTCAGGAGCGGCCCGATGAATACCAAATCGCATAACACGATGCGTAGATCGCCAGAGATGAGTTATCTCTGCGGCGATCGCCGGGCCTTGCCTCAACCCTCGCGATAACGCCGCCGGCGCCACAGCCACCCCACGCGCACCCTCCCTCATTTTGATCCAAGTGAGTCGCATATCCGCGCCTCGAAACCACCAGCCGCGCGCTGGTTAGAAAAGAAACTGCCATGAGCAAGCCATACATCAAGGGCGGAACTCCCGTTGGATCGGAGTCGCTCTGCAAAACCTGCTGCTACGCGCACATCATGACCGGCTACCGCGAGTCGGAGTCGATCACGCTGTGCACCGACCTCAACCCCAACATCGTCGTTCCGTTTGTCATCTACGAGTGCTCCGGCTACTACGACAAGAACCGTCCGAGCTGGCGGCAGATGGAGAAGCTCGCCATCAACGTCACCCCCGGGCCGCTCAAGAAGGTCGGCTTCAAGGTCGCCGCCGGCTTTGGCAATGCCGCAGACGCCAGCACCCTCGTCGAAGATCTGGACGCAGAGGACGACGACTAAACCAACCCACGCGCCGGGTGCCCCATTCATGACAGCTTCACCGTCATGGGTGGGGTCCAATCCACCTCAGTCGCTTGGCACCCTGCGTATAATAAAAGTAGGTCGAGACAGAATCCACGAGCCTCAGGCTTGTGTCTCCCCAAAGCTCCCAAAAAACCATAACTCCAGTGTTTGGAAGATCTTGCAAGACATCTCCTTTGTTTTCAAGATCCTGCAAACTCAAAGACCGCTAAGGATGATTATGCACTTGACACAGAAGGAGAGTTCGGGCATACTTGAGAAGTAGTCAAGAGGGTGCCGGAATGAACCTGATAGACGTAACCCAAAACTTCAAGTCGGACGACGATTGCTTGGCCTATATGGAGTCGATGCGCTGGCCCGATGGTATCCGATGCCCCACCTGCGGCTCCGACCATGTGAGCAAGATCACGCGGAAGTCTACAGGCAAGAACAAGCGCACCCGCATCTACCAATGCCTAGAGAAGTGCACCATGAACGCTAAAGGCGAGATGGTAAACGCGCAGTTCTCCGCTACCAGCGGCACCCTGTTCAATGACTCTCACCTATCCCTGCAAAAGTGGTTTATGGCCGTGGCGATGGTCGTGGACGCTAAGAAAGGCGTCTCTGCGAACCAGCTAAAGGAACACCTGGGTATCGGTTCCTATCGCACAAGCTGGTATATGGCGCACAGGATCAGGAAGGCGATGGAAGAGAGCGCACCGACGAAAATGAAGGGCGTGGTCGAGATGGATGAGACGTGGATTTCGGGCAAGGCCAAGCGTCGCGGCATCCAGAAACCCCGCACGAAGGACATGGTGATTGGTCTGCGGGAGCGCGAAGGACGTGTGCGGTTCTTCCATGTTCCCGACGCGAAGAAAGAGACGGTTCGCGCAATTATCAACCACAATATCCGCACAGACGTGAAACAGATCGTCACTGATCAGGCCGTCGTTTACGACTTCGCGCTGGATAAGATGTGGCAGAACAAACACCGCTCAGTGAACCACTCGAAGCATTGGGTGAGTCCAGCGGGAGTCCACACAAACACAATCGAGAGCGCGTTTAGCTTACTCAAGCGCGGCCTAATAGGGAGCTTTCACCGCGTCTCGATAGAGCATCTACACCGCTATCTGAGCGAGTTTGAATGGCGGTTTCAATGAACGCAAAGCTGACGACCGATTCAGCATGACACTGCGCCGCATGATGGGTGCGGAGCCTATGCCTTACGCGGTTCTGACGGAGCCGGTTTAGAGAGTATCGGCTTGAGGTTCCCCGGCTGGCCCTTTATGTCTTTCGAGGGCTGCGGGGGAGCCTGCATCAGCTTACCCAGTAAAGCGTCGAATTGGTCTTTGTCCACCTTCATTGGGCTACCAACAGTGTTAGTCTACCCCACTCACTCTCTGACAGTTTCCGGCCCGCCATTCCATCACGGTAGGCGTATACGTCCTCCTTCGGAAACCCCACCGGCTGAGAAGCCGCCTCTGGGCTGGCGATGTAGATAACCCGCTTATCCGCCCCAACAGCAATGCGATCCAGCGCCACTCCTTTCCAATCTCGTGCGATAACCCGTGTATTCACAGCGTTTTACCCCCCTCCAGCAATCAGTGTAAGAAAAAAGAGGGATAGATTCAAATTGTGTCCCATGTGGGTATTGCGTTATGCTCTGGGTATGGTATGATTTGGAACTGAAGGGAGTACACGGGCATGGCAGACGAGAAAGTTGCAAAACGGGAGGCTTTGGCGGTGCCTCCTTACTTGTCGTTCAAGACCTTCAAAAACTTCATCGACAGCCTGAAGGTCGGCATTCCGACGCGAATTGACCGAACGGTTCTCAGTTCCATGTCGGGAGCGGTCAGGTCTCAGTTGATGGCCGCCCTGCGGTACCTGGGCCTTGTTTCCCCTCACGGCGTGACTACAGAGAAGCTCGCCACGCTAGTCAATTCAGAGGGTGCGGAATTCTCTCTCGCGCTGAGAGCGATCCTGAAAGAAGGATACCCGTTCTTGTTCCAGGACTTCGACCTTATGCGCGCTACTACGGGACAAATGGAAGAGGCGTTCCGCAAGGCTGGCGCATCCGGTGAGACTATCCGCAAATGCGTGTCGTTCTTCTTGGCCGCTGCGAAAGCATCGGCATTGCCCATATCCCCCCACGTAAAGACTTCCAGCGTGTCCCGTACGCCGAGCACTAAGGCGAAGCGATCCAATGGTGCGTCCACGGGAGATGTAGTGGCGGCAGCCGCACCATCACCGAACGCTCCGCTGTCGCCGCCAATGGCTACCTGGTCTCAAATGCTCTTGGCAAAGTTCCCAAGTTTCGACCCGAACTGGCCAAATGAAGTCAAGGCCAAGTGGTTCGAGTCGTTTGAGAAGCTCATGAAGTCGGAAGGCAAGGCATGAATTCGCTTCCAGAGAGATTGCGTCTCCGTCGATTCCACATCGACCGCAAAGGGACGCAATGCAGAGAGAGCCAGACTAGAGGCGTCCAACACCTCGGTCTGGCTCCCGATAATCGGAGGGTGTCTAGCAGGTGCTAGGACAGGGATTTATACCCCTGAATTCCGCCCGGAATGGAGTTCGAATCTCCCGCCCTCCGGTCAAATCTGATTTAACTCCACTGGTTCGTGGTTAGCAAGTGTTTACATTTCGCCTTCTTTCCGCTCATGATAGGGATAGAGGCGAGCGATGAAACTTCACTTCGACATACAAAAGACGATGGCGGCAGTGGCTTTCCTCATGGATCGAAGCAGCGGCCAACTCGATATGTTCCTCGGATTGAAGAGTCTCTACTTGGCAGACAAAGGCTTGCTGACCAAGCGAGGTAAAACAATCACAGGGGACTCGTTCCGTTCACTTCCAAAGGGGCCGGTTATATGGAACACGTACAAGCTCTTCAAGGGCACAGCAGATCGAGTGCTGCAAGCAGAATGGGATAAGGTTTTCTCTGAGCGAGTGGATCATTCGATCCATGCCCTGAAAAAAGTTCGAATAGACATTCTCTCGCAAACAGAGATGGAAGCTCTCGCGTCAGCACAAGACGAGATTCTTTCAATTGCGCCGTGGGAAATAGCCGACTGGTTGCATAAAACCTGCCCTGAATGGGTCGATCCAAATGGGAAGAGTCGTCCAATCGAGCCAGAGACCATTCTGCGAAATGCTGGGCATTCAGACGAGGAAATCGCCCAAATTGCAGAATCGGAATCGCTCTTGAAGCGCACCCGCGCCCTGTTGGGCATGGTCTAGGTCATGAATCTAGGCGATGCGTTCATGATGACCGTACCGCCTAAGTTCAATGTCGATCATTTGCATTTCGTGATCTCTGATCCCAAAAAAGGAACGTACGTAGTCGTCAATGTCACGAGCGACCAACTTCGCGCTGGGAAAGACTGCGTTCTACAAGCTGGGGAGCATCGCCGGATCACCAAAGAGAGTTTCGTCAATTTTGTTGATGCGCTTGAAATCACGCCCGAAATTGCGAGGAACCTTGAAGGCCTAATCGGTAAGCTGATAGGGATGGAACGGCCCATGTCTCCTGCGCTTCTTTCCAAGATTGTCGCTGCGGGGAAGGCGACCAAAAACCTACAAGAAAACCTGAAGTCACTTTTATAGTTGCCCTGTCACGGCACCTTTAGTGTCGATTATCGACCGGTCTGTGTCAAGTGCATAATCATCCCGCTAAGCGGTTTGTTTGGAAGATCATCCACTAATCGATACCCCCGGGGGGTGCCATGCCGCAGCCAATTCGAGACCTCGACCGCGGCCAAACCCGCCATCAACGGAGTCCCGTCGCCAGTCAAGTATCATCGTCATGCAGGCCCGCGAAAATAAACATGATCAAAGCTCACAAAGCCATCGCCGCATCCATCCTCCTCTGCTGCCTCACCCTCGCGGCGCAAGAAAAGGGCGTCTGGGGTGCCGTCAGCTCGAACGCCCGGTCCATTACCGGCGATGTGGAGCTGTCGAACGAGAAGATCAGCATCAACCTTGTGACCTTCACGATGGCGCGCATTCGCGGCCTGGAACCGGCAGAGCTAAGCGCCGCCTTCGACGCGGACGCCAACTCGCCCGGAACCGGCAGCCTCTACCGCTTGCAAATCCCGTTCTCCAGAAAATTCCTGCGCAAGAACACCCTCTGCGGCGCGGAAGATACGCAGTGGATGGCAACCTACGTCCTGGGCCACTCCCTGCAGCTTGCCTTCTTCTCGGGCGACAAGCCGCCGGTCTTCACCCTGGAAGCGCTGGCAAACTCACCCGACGCGTGCGGCGTGTTCTCCTACGCCAGGTGAGTGCGTTGCCCGCCCATGATGACGCCGTAGAATAGCCGCATGGACGGCACGCGCATCGACAAGTGGCTATGGGCCGCGCGCTTCTTCAAGACCCGCGAGCTGGCCTCCAGGGCCAGCGAGATGGGCCGCATCACGTCGAACGGTGTCCGCGCCAAGCCCGCCCGCGAGGTCCGCGTCGGCGACCGGCTGCAAATCAAGAACGAAGCTGCCGAGTTCGAAATCGAAGTCCTCGCGCTCAGCCATCAGCGCGGCCCCGCAGCCGTCGCCCAGACGCTCTATCGCGAAACCGAAGCCAGCGCCGACTCGCGCCGCAAGGCCGCCGATTCCGACGATCGCCGCCGGTTCGGACCCTCGCTGCACATCCCCACCGGCCGTCCCTCCAAGCGCGATCGCCGCCTCATCCACAGCTTCAGCGGAAAACGCTGAAATCTCCCGCAACTCAAATTCGCCACGACCCCCGTTTGCCGTAGTCTTATCCAGACAATGAAGAAAAAACGACGCATCGGCATTCTCTTCGGCGGCCGCTCGGGCGAGCACGAAGTTTCGCTGCTTTCCGCCGCCTCCATCCTCCAGGCCATCGACCGCAAGCGCTACGACGTAGTCCCCATCGGCATCGACAAGCAGGGCCGCTGGCTCACTGGCGCCGAGGCTGATCGTCTGCTCGCCAGCAACCCGCTGGCGAAGCCCGCGCTCTCCAGCGCCGCCCAGCCGGAAGACATCTCCGAAGCGGCCGCAGAGTTCGCCATCTCCGCGGCCGTTCTGCGCAGCGGCGAAGAGCTCCACATCCCGCCACTGCCCCCGCAGCGCCGCGCCACGGATTCGCTGCAACATATCAGCAGCGCCGAACTTGCGCAGCCCGGCAACCCGCTTGCCGCGTCGCTTGACGTCGTCTTTCCCGTGCTGCACGGCACCTTTGGCGAGGACGGCACGATTCAGGGACTGTTCGAACTGGCCGACATCGCCTACGTTGGCTCGGGCGTCCTCGGCTCCTCCGCGGCCATGGACAAGGACGCCATGAAGCGCCTGTTCGCCGCTGCCGGCCTGACCCAAACACCCTATGTCGCCCTGCTGCGGAGCGAGTGGCACGCCGACTTCAGGCGCGCGACGCGGCTCATCGAGAAGGCGCTCACCTACCCAGTCTTCGTCAAGCCGGCGAACCTCGGCAGTTCGGTCGGCATCAGCAAAGTGCACGGCCGCAGCGAACTGGCTGCCGCGATCGACCTCGCCGCCAGCTTCGACCGCAAGCTGGTGATCGAGCAGGGCGTCGGCGGGCCGGGCGTCAAGCCGCGCGAGTTGGAAGTCTCGGTGCTGGGTAACGACGCGCCGGAGGCGTCGGTGGTGGGCGAGATTATCCCCAGCAAGGAGTTCTACGACTACGAGTCGAAGTACGAATCGTCCGAGAACCCATCCATCCCGATCATTCCCGCAAAGCTTAGCCGTGCCGAATCGAAGCAAATTCGCGAGCTGGCGCTGGCCGCCTTCCGCGCCTGCGACTGCGCCGGCCTCGCCCGCGTGGACTTCCTGATGGAGCCGGCCCGCGACGCCAAAGGCCGCAAGGTCCGCAAGCCGCGTGTCTTTCTCAACGAGATCAACACCATGCCCGGCTTCACCAGCATCTCCATGTACCCGAAGCTGTGGCAGGCCAGCGGCGTGCCATACAGGAAGCTCATCGACCGGCTGATCGAGCTTGCGGTCGAGAGGCACCGCGAGAAGCTGGAGACGCGCTTCACCGTGAGCTGATTCAGCGACTCAAGAGCGTGGTTTCGTCTCGCAAGGCCGGCCAACAGGTTCTAAGATGATGGGGCCGGACAATGGTGTCCATCGAACCTGTTCAGAGGAGCCCTCTTGATCAAGAATGTCTTTTTCGCGTTGCTGCAGTTCGTACTGTTCTGGCTGGTGTTTGCTGCGGGCAGCTTTTTCCCGCCGTTCCACATGGAACGCGTGCTTGGCACCACCCCCGACGGAACCCGCATCTTCATTTGGGATGGCGTTCTGCTGATGGTCGTGTTGTCCGCCGTAATCCTGCTGATTGAGGCGTTGCGCAAGCGCATCCGCAGCGCGGCTCCGTGGACCGTGCTGGCGCTGGTTCTCGCCGCGGCTGCAGGCTATGCGGCGAAGTTTGGCTTTCTCACGCGATGACCCAGCCCGACCCGCTAAGAAACGAATTCCTTGAGCGTCTGGGTGAGGCGCAGGCCAGGCTCGATGCAGGCTTTGCGCGTCTGCCCGAGTGCCCGCAGCCTGCGCTCGGCGAGGCCGCCGCGGCGGTCCTCGGCGAGGTTGCCGAGCGGATGCACGACAACGATCCCTACGCGCACCCACTGTATGCGGGACAGATGCTGAAGCCACCGCATCCCATCGCGCGCGCGGCCTACGCGCTGGCGATGTCGCTGAACCCCAACAACCACGCGCTCGACGGCGGTCGCGCCAGCTCGGCAATGGAGTTGGAAACGGTTGCGGCGCTGGCGAAGATGTTCGGTTTTCCGCAGCATCTCGGCCATCTCTCCAGCAGCGGGACCTTCGCCAATCTCGAGGCGCTGTGGGTCGCCGGCCAACTGCAGCGCGAGCAGGGAAGAGCGCGCGCGGTGGCCGCGTCCGACCAGGCGCACTACACCCACACGCGCATCTCCGGCGTGCTGGGGTTGCCGTGTGTGACCATCCGCTCCGACGATACCGGCCGCATGGACCTCTCCGCGCTCGAGCATGCCCTCAACACGCAGGACATCGGCACGGTGGTCGCCACGCTGGGCACCACGGCCGTAGGCGCGGTCGATCCGTTGGACCGGATATTGGAGTTGCAGCAAAAGCACGGCTTCCGCATCCATGTGGACTCGGCCTACGGCGGCTACTTCGTGCTCGCACGCAATCTCGGTCCGGAGGCGCGCGCGGCCTTCGACGCAATCCCGCATGCCGACTCCCTCGTGGTCGATCCGCACAAGCATGGCCTGCAGCCCTACGGCTGCGGTTGCGTTCTGTTCCGCGACCCCGCGGTGGGGCGCTTCTACCGGCACGACTCGCCGTTCACATATTTCACCTCGAAGGAGCTGCACCTGGGCCAGATTTCCCTCGAATGCTCGCGCGCCGGTGCCTCGGCGGTGGCGCTGTGGGCGACGCAGCGGCTGCTGCCGTCGACCGTGGGAGGCGAGTTCGCGTGCGGACTGGAGGCGGGACGCGAGGCGGCCCTGGCCATGCGTCAACGGCTGGCCGCCAACTCGCGATTTGTCCTGCCCATTGCCCCGCCTGCGCTCGACATTGTGTTCTGGGCCGTGAAGGGGGCAACGGTGGACGATTCATCGGCCAAGGCGCAGGCCATCTTCGACGAGGCCCGCCGCCGGGACCTCTATCTCGCGCTGGCCACGCTGCCCGCAAGATTCTTTCCTGCAACAACCTGGCCCGGTTCCACAGGCGACGCGCACGTCACCTGTCTGCGCTCCGTGATGATGAAACCCGAGCATCTAACCTGGGTGGAAGAGATCGGCCGGCGCCTGAACGCGGCAACCTCCGCTGTTTTCACCGGCGTCAATACCCGGTAGAGGGCATGTGACGGCACCGAAATGATTACCCGGCTCCGTGGTCCGTCCACTTCCCACTTTGGTAAGCTATAGGTTGTTGTCCGAGTGGACGGCGCATATCCGGCATCAGGCCGGATTTCTGGAATGTTTTGTTAGCTATCCCAAAGGACTTATCGCAGTATGACGCTTCCGACCTCCCCTTCCCGCGTTCCAGTCGTTGCCGACCTCGATCTCTCAGCCCGCAGAATCGCATATTTTTCCATGGAAATCGCTCTTTCCAAAGACCTCCCGACCTATTCGGGCGGTCTGGGCATGCTTGCCGGCGACACTTTGCGGTCAGCGGCGGATACCGCCGCGCCGATGATCGCTGTCTCGCTCGTGCATCGCCGCGGCTATTTCCGCCAACACCTCGATGCCACAGGCCAGCAGACGGAATCCGATGTGCCCTGGACACCGGAAACCATGCTGCCCAGCGCGCAGCGCGTGGTCACCATCTCCATGCAGGGGCGCAAGCTCTCAATCTGCGCATGGCGGTTCGACGTGGTGGGCGTCGCCGGGCATGTGATCCCCGTGTTTCTGCTGGACACCGATCTGGAGGGCAACGACCTCTACGACCGCCATTTGACCGACCACCTGTACGGCGGCGACACCTACTACCGGCTGTGCCAGGAGACGGTGCTGGGACTCGGCGGCGTGGCCCTGCTGAGGGAACTCGGCGTAAAGCCCGAGGTCTACCACATGAACGAAGGCCATGCCGCGCTGCTCGGCATTGGGCTGCTGGAGGAGCGCCTTGGCGGCGCCTCGCTGGAGCACGCGACCGAAGAAGATGTAGCGGCGATCGCCCAGTATTGCGTCTTCACCACCCACACGCCGGTGCCTGCCGGGCACGACCAGTTCGGGCTGGACCAGATGTACACCATTCTGGGCACGGATCGCAGCAACGCCATCGAGCGCTTCGGCTGCCTGCATAACGGGCTCCTCAATATGACCTATCTGGCTCTGCGCTTTTCGCGCTACGTCAACGGCGTCAGCATGCAGCACGGCAAGGTCTCGCAGCAGATGTTTCCGGATTACCACGTCCACTCCATCACCAACGGAGTCCATGCCGCAACCTGGATCTCTGAGCCGATGCAGGCGCTCTTCGACACCGAGGTCCCCGAGTGGCGGCACGATAACCACTACTTCCGGTCGGTCTACGGCATAACGCCGGCCAAGATCGCGAACTGCCATGAGATCGCCAAGCAGCGGCTCTTCGCCGAGGTGGCGCGCCGGTCCGGCCAGCAATTCAACCCCAAGATGCTGACCCTCGGCTTTGCACGCCGGGTGGCCACCTACAAGCGGGCCAGCTTGCTCTTCCACGATCCCAAGCGCCTCGCCAGGCTGGCGAAGAAGATCGGCGGCCTGCAAATTCTGTTCGCCGGCAAGGCCCATCCCGCAGACGTCGCCGGCAAAGGGCTGATCCGCGATGTTTTCGAGGCTGCTGCCAGCCTCAAGGCCAGCGGGGTCCGCATCCTCTACCTCGAAAACTACGACTGGGAGTTGGGCGGCCTGCTGACCCAGGGCGTCGATGTGTGGGTCAATACGCCCCGCCGGCCCTATGAGGCCTCAGGAACGTCTGGAATGAAGGCCGCGTTGAACGGTGTGCCCAGTTTGAGCGTGCTCGATGGATGGTGGATCGAGGGATGCGCGGAGGATCTGACCGGGTGGGCGATCGACGACGCGGACGACGAGGACGGCGAGGCGGCCAGCCTGTACGACAAGCTGGAGTCCAGGATTGCGCCGCTCTACGCCCGCCCCAACGCCTGGGCGCGGATGCAGCAGCACTGCATCGGGATCAATGGTTCCTTCTTCAACACCCACCGCATGCTCGGCCAGTACTTCGCCAACGCCTACTTCCCCCAGATGCCGGAGGAGCAAGCGGTTCCCCTGGCAGTCGATTTGCTGGCGGACCGCCGCAGTTCCCGGACCGACCGCCGGAAATCTTCTGCCAAGGAATCCGCACTCGTCTAGGGACGTCCGCGACCACCCGCCACTTCCGCGTTCTGCATGAGACCAAAAAAACGGCCCCTCGAGTGAGGGGCCAATCTGCCTTGGTTCTCTCTGGTAAGGAGAGCTTGTTGCGGTCGCGCTCTTGGGCCCGATTCCGCGAAACTCTTAGCGGTCTGGCGGGAGAAACCTCAGCCCGGTTTCCCCGCCATCTCCGCCCGGGGAGGACTACTGATTCGTCGCCGGCTGCGCAGTCTGGCTTGGCATAGCCGGGGACGGGGAAGACGGATACGTGTTCGAGGCTGCCGACGGACCCATCGTGGCCAGGCTGTTATGCAGCAGCGTCACACGGACGCCGTTGGTGATTGGGGTTTCGTTGTCAGCCTGCTGCGGTCCCGCTGTTGACGCCATCCCTGTGGCTGCTGGCGCCGTCCCCGTGGTCGTGGCTCTGCCCAGGCCGGTGCGATAGATGCGGTAGAGTGGCACCTGATGTTCGGTTACCAGGTAGCGGGCCACGGAGTCGGCCATGGCCTGCGACGTCTGAACACCGCTGCGGCTGTAGCCCTGGATCTCGATAATGTAGCCCTTCTCGCCGGCCAGCTTCTGTGCCATTTCGTCTAGGTCAGACTTGGCCTGCGCGTTCAGGGTCGTCCGGCCAGCCGCAAACTTCACGTCGGTCGAAGTCACTTGGTTGTACTGGTCGAGGTTGCTGACCGTGCCGTTGAGCTGGTCGGTGCGGGTGATTGCACCGGTCGCAGTCGACTGCGCGGCGTTGGCCTTGTTGGCCGCATCGGCGGCGTGCGAGTCGGCCGTGTTGGCCGCCATCATCGCGTTGTTGATCCCGTCCGTGGCGCGGCGGTCGACGTCCTTGATGTCATTGGCGTTCTTCGCCTGCAGTTGGTCGAGCTCGTTGGTGCGGTCCCGGATAGGATCCACCTCGCGAGCTACCCACTTCTTGCGGGCGAACGGGTTTACCTTACCCCAGAAACCTTCGCGCGACTGGTTCTCCAGTGGCTTGCCGGTCGCATAGGTCGTGCTGTCATTGGGGTTGATTGCGGCGGAGGGGGCCGACTGGTTCGCGGCCGGGGGCGTCGATTGATCCGTCGCGGGCGTCTGCGCAAGTACGGTTGCTCCCATCGTTCCTCCTAATATCAGAGCGGAAAGACCTAAGCCTTTAGCAAGATTGATCATTGGTTTGCGTCTCCTGGCACCGGCGGCCTATGGAACAACTGCTGACACGCATGCGGCTGCCATGACTAGAGCAAGCCTCCGGCCAAACCCTCCCCAAACCCTCCAGCGATGGGCAAGTGTCTGATAATCAAGTGGAATTGAGCCTTCGTCGGCTTGGGGAGCAGGGGTCTCCAGCAACAGCGAAACCGGACAATTCTGCCCGCGCACCAGTAAAAATTACGCTCGAGGCCAACAGCGGATCCCGGTCTCAGCCCCAGGCAATCTCAAGTTCCAGTTGCCCGCCTTACTCAGAACTGACAACTGAGAACTGACAACTACTTGAACTCAGTGTGAATAATGCGCACCACGGGCATCTGGGTGTTCCAACTGTCCGGGACGGCTTCAAAGGTCAGGCGGAACTCCCGGTCGTCGCCGGGCTTCAGCGGGGCCGCGCTAACCGGTTCGGTGTCGATATACGGGTCCTTCATGCGAATCAGCGTGAGCGGCACCGTATCGATCTGCGGAGCCAGCGCCAGGTCGTTCTCGAAGACCACCTGCACCGTAATTCCGCTCACCGTTCGATCGCCCGCATTGCGAACATGCCCATCGAGATACGTCAGCTTGCCGCCCGAGAGGTTCTCTGACTCGCTCATCGCGAACTGTGAGAGCGGGAGGCTGGCCGCATACGCATCCGCAGGCTGCAGCGTGCTGGGCGCGGGTGCCGGCCTCTTCCGTCCGGCGTATACCAATGCGCCGATCACGACCACCACGATCAGCGCGGCAACTCCCCACACGGCTGGGGGAAAGCCTCCGCGCTCGGCCGGTGGTGCGCCGAAGATCGGTGTCTCCACCGTGGCTTGGCTGGCGCCATCCTGCCCCCCGCTGTCCGGCCCGTTGTGAATTGGCTGTTCCTGTTCGCTCATAAGCCGAGATTTTATACCTCAGCGTGGAATTCTCCCGTAAGTTCTCGACTCTCAATTCAGTTCTCGGCTTCTTGTTCACCGCTCTGCGCTCTTGTACTTACCGGCAACTGAGAACTGACAACTGACAACTTCTTCTCGCATCCCCCAAAAGGTCGCCGAATCACCCAAAAGAAGGATGTCCACTCGCTCAAGCTCCGGCCTAAGGTGATATCGTCGTCCGCCCGAGGCAGAGTTTCAAAAGGCGGCGCCGAACGCCGATCACATCAGATCGAAGCAAAGTTGCCGCGCATGCCGGTGCGGCAGAGGGAGTCGTCTACCATGGCCGCAAGTCCAGTAACCTATCCTTCAGCGTTCGTTCCAATCGCCGCAACCGGTCAGAGGCTTGACCCCGTACGCGCTCGGGTAATCCTCAGCCAACAGCTCACCAACGACCAGATTCTTCAGGCAGATGCGGCGGCCCATCCCGCAGCCGATCTGCTCCGCCTGCCGCCCGACACCCGCGGCGGCGGCCCGCGCGGCCCGCATCCGGGCGACATCCTCTACTGGGTCGCCTGCGTCGGCGGCGTCGGCCTGCTCCTGATCGCAGCGACCACCTAGCACCCCGGCTCAGGCGAAGCTCGCGCGCTTCACCTTCTGGCGAAAGTCTTCGCCCTGCATCTCCACCACCACGCACATCTCCTGCAACCGGGAGCGCATGCGTTCCCCAATACGGTCGCCCAGAGTTGTCTGCGTGTTCGCTCGTCTCGCCTTCTCAAACATGTCGTTGGGGTTGGCAGGCAGTGGGGCTTTTGTGCTGTTTTCGAGATTCGTCGTGATGATGGTCGACAAGCTCTCGTTATAGCGACTACTCAAGATATAAGAAGTCGTGTCCCACGACCAATCGCTGGGGGTCATATCTCCTAGGTCGTCTAACACAAGAACGTCGCACTTGAGAACCGAACTCAGGAGTTGGTTCTCTTCTCCAACGATCCTTTTCTCATAGGTGGCCCTCAGCGCTTCCAAGAGTTCCTTCTGTTCCCAGAAAACGCCGCTGGCTCCCCGCTCGGTGATCAGGGCTTTCAGAATGCTCACCGCCAAATGTGTCTTGCCCAGGCCGCTCGGTCCTGTGAACAGGATGCCTTGGCCAGCCGTTTCCAGCGGATAGACCTCAAAAAAGTGCTTTGCTGTGCTCAGGGCCTTCTTTAGTGACGGATCAGAAGACCGGTGTGTCGTCTCAAAACTTTCGAATGAGCAATTGCGAAATCGTTTTGGTATCCGCGCCTTTGAAAGTCGTTGTTCCGCCCGCCTCTCAATCCGGCACTCGCACGCCCGCGCCACTTGCCGCCCGTCCTCCTCGACAATCCGCAGCCCCGAACCCTCGCACAAACTGCAAACTTCAACCATCTTCTCGACCATGCCCAACCGACTCCGCCGCGGCCAATCCCAAGTATCGCGCATCCGCGGCGGTGTGAATCGCATTGCCGCATGTGGGAATCCAAGATAAACTGAGGATAGTCAGCCATCGTGCCCCGGTCTTCCCCGCAACTCGGGAGCGGCAGGGGCTCTGTGGGCTCCCGCGACAGGCAAATCGATGTGATGGTGACCGCACCCGTTGCAAGCGAACCGCGAGCCGGCAGGCAACACCTCAAGGAAAAGAGAGAGATTCATGCCCAAAGAAGGAATTCACCCGAAGTACGGCACCATCCACGTCAAATGCGCCTGCGGCAACTCGTTCGAGACCCGCTCCACCAACAAGGGCGACATCGTCGTGGAAATCTGCTCCCAGTGTCACCCGTTCTTCACCGGCAAGCAGAAGTTGGTCGACACCGCCGGCCGCGTCGAGCGCTTCCGCCGCAAGGTAGCCAACGCCGACGCCGGTAAAGCCGCAACCGCAGCCGCCGCCAAGGCCGAAACCGCCAAGGCCGCAGCCAAGTAACTCTAACCATTCCACCGCTGAGGGCCTCCGCCACCGCGGAGGCCTTTCGCTTTAGCATCAGAGTCAGATAACGATGAAGAAGCGCTACACCCTCGAGCAGAAAAAGTGGGACTCGCCCGCCGAGCACGCGATGCCCGAGCACACCCGCGTGCCTGCCAGCGTCACCGTGGGCAGCGTGCGCATCGCGCCCGCCACCGTGCTTGCCCCCATGGCCGGAGTCACCGACACTGTCTTCCGCCGCTTTATTAAGAACGCCAGCCAGTTCACTACGCCCTCAATTGAGGATTGTCATCCTGAGCGCAAAGCCGGGGTCCCCGGCCAGCTTGCTGGCTGGGGTGGTAGCGAAGGATCCCCGCATTTTGCTCTTGCCGCAACCAACGTGGAAGCCGCAACCACCAACCAGCAGTCCGGCTGCGGCCTCATCATGACCGAGTTCACTTCAGCCGACGGCCTCTCCCGCATGCGCGAAGCCAAGCGCAAGCGCTACCTCACCTACTACGACGACGAGCACCCCATCTCCGCGCAGCTCTTCGGCTCCAACCCCGAAACCCTCGCCGACTCCGCGCGCATCGTCCAGGACGCCGGCTTCGACCTGGTCGACCTCAACCTCGGCTGCCCGGCCAAGCGCGTCGTCTCCTGCAACGGCGGCTCCGGCCTGCTGCGCGACCTGCCGGCCATCGAGCGCATCTTCCGCGCGGTTCGCGCCGCCGTCACCATCCCGTTTACCGTTAAGTTCCGCATGGGCTGGAACGACAACCACATCGTCTGCGTCGACCTCGCACGCCTCGCCGAAGACTGCGGACTCAATGCGGTCGCCCTCCACGCCCGCACCCGCGAGGATGGCTACACCGGCCAGGCCCGCTGGGAGTACATCGCCGCATGCAAGGATGCCGTCAGCATCCCCGTCATCGGCAATGGCGACATCCGCACTCCCGAGGACGCCGCCGCCATGGTCGACGCCACCCACTGCGACGCTGTCATGATCGGCCGCGCCGCCCCCGCCAATCCCTGGATCTTCCGCCAGATCGCCCAGTACACCGCCAGCAAGGAAGCCACCGGCGTCGGCACCTACGACATCCCCACGGATCGCGACCGTTACCGCATGATCCGTACCTACTTCCAGATGCTGGTCGACGAGATCGCCCTGGAAGAGGCCGCCGAAGCCGCCCGCGCCGCGCAGATCATCGCCGCCGGCCAGATCGCCCGCGAGCAGCGCAATCGTGATGCCGTCGGCAAGATGAAGCAGTTCGCCGCGTGGTTCACCCACGGCGTCCCCAACGGCGCCCACCTGCGCAAAGCCATCTTCGCAGCCCGCACCGGCCCCGCCGTCCTCGCCGAGGTCGAACGCTTCTTCGAGAACCCGTGCCCTCACTTGGCCGACCCCGACGTCGCTCCCATCGACGACTCCATCAGCCTCGAAGCCCTCGGCGCCGGCTGCGACTAGCGCGGCGACGGACTCGACGCCGACTACGGTCTTGTCCCCAGCAGATTGTTCTTCACGGCCACCGAGAGCGGTGTAGTCAGCGGAGCCGCAATGCCAATCACCTCCGCAACATAGTTTGGAAGTGACGTGGAGTTGTTGGTCCCCGCGATCCAGACGTTCCCCGAGCCATCGATGCCGATCCCACCCGGCACCTCAGGTACGACGGGAATCACGTTCGAACCGGAGTAGCCGTTGCTGGTGGAAAGCAGCGCACCGGCGTTGGAGAACTCCACCAGGCTACCCATGAAGTTGACAGTTGTCGGCACAACATAAGTGCCCGAGAACACATGCCCAAGCCCGTCGATTGCAATGTTTTGTGGGACAACGGTGCCGGTTTGAAAATTGCCCGGAGCGAAAGTGACCGTGCCCGAGTCGGAGATTTCGTAGATGCCCCCCTGTCCGATCGAGGCGACCCAGGCATTTTTTGAGTGGTCAATGGCAAGTCCCGCATTACTCCCGCCCGTCGACACTGTCTGCACGGCGAAGCTGGTGAGATCGACGCGGCTAACGTCGCCGGTGGTGCCGTGTACGGCGACCCATGCTGCGGTAGGGCCGACGGCTACATCCACCTGGCCCCCGCCCACCGAGAACGGACTATGGCTCGCCTCAACCCCCGCAGTGGTGAGTTCCGTCATCGATGTGCCGCCGAAGTTCGAGACCCATGGATCGCCTGTACCGTCGATCGCAACGCCATTCGGCCCAGAGAACGAGGCAGCGGTAAAGGTCGACTGGAGCGTCCCGTTGGAGTTGAACTTTAGCAGATTGGCCGCAGCGTTGTTGTCCACAAAGACTGCGCCGTTTTGGTCGATGGCCAGACCGATCGGCTGGTTCAGCACACCCGCACCGAACCCGGTCGTCGAAGCCACGGTCGGGCCGGAGATGTAAATTCCCGCAGGGGAAATCTCGGTGAGGGTACCAACACCTGACCCCGGAACTCCGGTAGTAATCCAGGCATCGCCTGCCGAGTCAATTGCCACGCCGATTGAGCCCGCGCCCGCGGTGATGGCGCCGCCGTTATATCCGAGCGCTACCGAGAAGTCCGCAGGCGCCGAGCTCAACGTCGGTTGAAACGGGATAATCGCACTCGCCAGGGCGTAAAGCGCCGCCGTGTTGTTGCCAGGATTCTGCGCGATGTCCAGTGCGGCCTGCCAGGTATCGGCCGGAGCAGTCCCACCCGGTGGAGTGGCCGCCGTGAACAGAGTTGCGCAGGTGCCCGTCGTCACCCCGGACGCCCCCTGATTCACACACGCCGCGAGAATGTCGGCCAGCGTATTGATCTCCGCTGTAGGAGGCACAATGCCGGTTAGATCCGCGGTCACGTGCGCGGTCCCTGTCGCCGTGTTGGCCAGGTTGCCCGCGGCCCCGGCAGCGTTCGTCAGCCCCTGAAGATTCGTGGCGGACGTGCCGATCGACGTGCTCCCGCTCGTCACCGAAGCGAATGGCGCGAGCACATACGCCGCGGCCACCGTCGTCACCTCGTCGATATTCACGGACGTGGATCCCGTAAGCCCGCTGCACGGCCCAAGCACCGCTGCGAGTCCAATGGCGGAGTTCGATCCCGCCCCCGCATTGCCGCCCTTGGAGAGGATGTAGACCAGCCCGCTGTTCGCGGGACAGGTGTAGGGACGCGGCAGTGTGAATGTCCCGTCGCTCGCCGTAGTTGTACTCACAATGACCGAACCCGCGCTGCCATAGCCGCTGGTCCCCGGAGCAATCAACGAAATTGCTGCGCCGGAAACCGGCTGCTGCCCACCGTGGATCACTCCGGAGATGTACGGCGAATCCGCCGGCCCCGTGGTGCCCGAAATCAGAGGAGCAGCGCCGCATCCGGTTAGGGCGATAACCACGCCGCCAACAAGGGCGGGCACCAGCGAAAAGGACGCGGTCCTCAGGACAACTTTCCTAAGACCTAGGCTAGGGGCTTGAGTGGAGCGGATTGTGGGAGTCATGGCCCATACTATCTCGCAGGAGCGGCTCTATCTGCAACATGATAATCAGCCTTTTCAGCCCATCAAAAAAGGTCTTGACCCCATCCTGCCGCATGGCTTCACCGCCCGTAGCGTTCCACGTCCATCGCGGGAGGCCCCACTAGGCTTCGACGTTCGCATCCTCGGCGGCGGTCTGCTGACTCTCCATCGCCGTTGCGACCGCTTTCAACTCCACTTTGCGCGGTTCCTTCACCACGATCGTTTCCGCAATCCGGTCATGCACGCAGCAATGGTTGCCGTGGATGAAGTACTGCACAAACCCGAATCCACCCTCCAGCGCGGACGCCCCATACCCCAGCGCGCGCTCCACCGATTGCCACAACGTAATCCGATCGCCAGTCAATGACACTGCGCGGATCCTCAACAGCCGTTTGCCAATCGTGCGCCCGTTCCACCAGTACGCCAACAGGCCGAAGTACACCACCAGCGCCACCAGGCTGCCAATGTCATGGAACCCAAACTCAAGATGGATGTTGATGTCCTTCACACCGCGGAATCGCAGCCGCAGATATTCGAACCCGATATACAGCGGCGAATAAGCCAGCACCACCAGAAAGAAGTCGATGGCGAATGCCGCGGCCCGCGCACCAAAGGAAGCCAGCGCCACTCCCGCCAGCGCCTCCGCGCGCGCCAACTCATGAGGATGAAACTTGCCCGCCTTCCAATAGCCGCGCATGTCCGCTATCGTAACCCGCCATCAAGCGTAACCGTTCAAATTCTCGCCGCATCTCCGCTCCGCTTCCGCCACACCACCTTCACCTCTTCGCGCCACCGCTCCCCCAGCGCCACCAGCTCCCACTCCACCCGCGGCGACAAATACCGCAGCACCACCTCCGTAGCCGGATGCACTCGCAGCGCCGGTGCCACCAGGTACAGCCGCGGCGCACCCTCCGCCAGCCGCACGCCGCCGAAGTACCCATGCCGCTGGAACTCCCCCAGCCCGCTCATCCGGTCGGGGTTCTGCTGATGATGCCACCGCACCCGCACCCAGTAGTCGAGCCCCTGCAGCGCCAGGTGCAGATCGTCGTCGGCCTTCAACTCGATCACTGCCAGCCGCCCCTCCTTGTCCACTGACAGCAGGTCCAGCATCCCGCGGTCCGACGCCGCAAACGCCGGCACCTGCGTGTACACATGCGCCGCGTCAAGCCGCTCATCGATCGCCGTCACATCCCGCCGCAGCACGCTCTCCAGCCAGCGCTCCGGCTGCATCCGGTACAGCGGATCGCGCGCATCTGGCCTCGAACCGTCGTACCGGGCGGCCCCTTTTTCTCGCGCCGCCCGCCGCGCGAACAGACGCGCCACCAGTCCGCGCAGCTCGTCCGCACTCTCGTCGGTCAGTGGAGTTTCATTCGCCCCTGCGCCAAACGTGACCTCCTGCACACGGTTGAAGCTCGCGCCTGCATAACCCATCCGCACTCGCGCAAACTCCAGCCCGTGCAGCAAAAACGCCATCTCCGATCCGCTGCGCACCCGCTGCTCCACCGCCGCGCGCATCGCCTCCGGAACCAGCGCCATCACTCGCGCCGTCGCCTCCGCGAAGCGCTCCCGCGCCGCCGCTTCATTCGGGGCCTGCAGCAGCCGCGTCGACAGGTTGCCATGGTCCGCTGCATCGCGCTGCACCAGTTCCTCGGTCTTCTCGTCGAACTCCCACAGCTCCCACTGCGCCGCATCGGTGTTCATCCACGCCAGCCGCGATGCCGTCAGCGTCGCCATGCCCTTCGGCACAATCAGCCGCAGCCCGCGGTAGAGTCTGCGCCCGCCCGCGTTCTCGCGGCAGTGCGCCAACCAAAGCACGCCCAGCGTCAAAATCCCGTCCACCGTCGCCTGCGTCTCCGCGGAGTTCACCCCGATCACCGCCCACGCCTGCTGCCCCTGCACCAGCGAACCGCGCGCATACGCCGGCCCAAAGCTCTTCTCCAGGTCCATCGCGGTGCGGAAGCCATCCGGCTTCCAGTCGCCCCAGTCGTTGTCTTCCCCGCGCAAGCCCCGGCCGCGCAGCATCGCCCGCTCCAGCGTGCGCAGATACTGCACCCGCGTCGCCTCGCGCGTCGAAGGCGTCCGCCGGTCCTTGTCCGCCACCAGTTCCAGCGACCCCGGTCGAGTCTGCCCAAACCGGTGCGTAGTCAACCGCAGCATCCCCGCGCGTTCGACCGTTCTGCTCACCCGGCGAACGGTGTTCCGCTCTTCGCTCCACAACTGCAGCGCGCATCGTCCATGCTCGGTTGTCAGCGAGTACTTTGCCACGCGCATGTCGAACAGCACTTTGCCGTCCTCCAGCACCACCGCCCTCGGATGTTCGGCGAGGAACTCCTCCAGCGCTGCAGCGATCTGTTGGGGCGTCTGTTCGGATTCCGCGGAAGCTTTGCCGGGTCGAACTCTGGTCGGCATCATTCTGGGGAGAAGTCTAGCACTCGCCGCGCAACACCTACTCCGCCTTCTTGATGAAACAGCGCACGCAGTAGGATTCGTTCGCGACCAGGCGGTTCTCGCGATCGAACAGCGGACGTTGCCGCAGCACGCGATTGCCGTCAAATTCCGCGGGTCTATACCGCGCTGCCGCCGCGGTCTGCTCGAAGCTGAAGTCGCATTCATCCAGAAAGAAAAGCCCGCCCGGCTTCAGCTTCCGGTCGAGCATTGCGACCTCGGCATCGAATCGTTCGAAGGTAAAGCCGGTGTCGCCGGGTCGGGCGTTTTCAGTCCTGTGCTCGCTGCGCTGAAACACCGCCATGCAGAAGATGGCATCGAAGTCGGCCGCGTCGGCGAACTCCCCCGACAGACTGTGAAAAAAACTCAGTTGACCGCTGTGGTTCATCCTTGTGCACTGCTTCAGGCACCACGGGTTGATGTCGACGCCCACAACTTCGGCCCCCGGCAAATACCTCGCCAGCGTAAAAACCTCTTCCCCGGTCGAGCAGCCGAACGACAGGATTCTGACAGCAGAGCCGCCCGCGAAGTGCTGCCGGCACTGTTCGAAAAGCGCCGGGTAGCGGTCGTCACACGAGTAGGTTTCGAGCTGAAGGTGCTGGTCTCTGTAACGCACGCGGGTGAGCACTTGGGAGCGGATCCGCGGGCTCACGACAAAGCGCCGCACGGCCCCCAGCGCCTTGATTCCCCGATAGCCGGCCCGGAGCAGGGGATTGCCAGATTGGCCCATCTTTTCCAGCCGTGCTCTCAGTGCGTCCACCGCCGATAACCCCACAAGCACTTGCCGTTCCTAGGCCGACCGCTCTCACTCCAACCCACCTCCAGTGATTCTATGACAGCAACCTGAAGGTGCACTGCGCCTGGATGCCTTTTCGGCTGCGGATGCATCAGCGTATGTGAATTAACTTTCCGTAATATATGCAAATGATTGCAGATTGAGTCACACGCCGACCGCACCCGAGAATCTCGATCCGCAGCCAAATGACTCATTTCAGTACATTGGTCATCCAGCCAGCATTGCACTCCGACTGGCCCTCCAGTTGCACCGTAGTCATGTTGCATAGATCGTGCATCATACTGCACGCAATCTGTCTTCACTCTGCTTTGCTCTCACTAAAGGCGGACAAACGTCTGATTGCTGGACATTGAAATTCTGAATCAACAGGAGTCACGGGATGAACAACCACACGAGCTTCAAGTTGTTTGCTTTATCGGCAGCAGCGCTCTTTTTCGCGCAAGTGAGCTTTGGTCAATCCTGCAGCGAGGCGCCGGGCTACCCCAACAGCACCCTTGGTTACGTCCAGACGGGCTTCGTCTGCAGTCTGTCTGACACAAGTTCCACCTATAACGTCGATTTAAGCCCGTTTATTGAAGCAGGCGGAGGGACTGAGGACAACAACGATGTAGGAACCGCTTACCTCGTGGTTACCACTGACAACCCTGCGACGGCGAGTTTGAGCACATTGGAAGACGTAAGCGACTGGGCGGCGGTTCTTTATTTGCAGAACAATCAGGCCGGCCTGGGCAGCAGCCTCTTGACCATGTACTGGCCCGGCGACTTCCCATCAGCCACGACCGTGGTGAATTACGACAACACGGATTGGCCAGCCTATTCCACTCAAAGCTTCTTCTTTCAAGAATCTCCCGGCGGGGAAACGGTCCTCTTCCCGGGATCGCCGAATGTTTACGACGTGTACACGCCTGCTGTGACGTCTCTGACTCCAGAACCCAGCTCGTTTACCCTGTTGTTCTCGGGAGTGCTCGGGCTTGGCCTGTTTGCGGCAAGAAAGCGCATCCAGAACGCGCTGGGCCAGCGGGTATAACAGACTGACCGCGGCTAGCTCGCTGTAGTCGGAGAACAAAGTCTCTCGATGCGCCACCGGTTTCGCACTCCGGCGGCGCGTCTTCGTTAAGGCCGAGTCAAAATCCTCAACCGGCGCTCGCTCTCGTGTTGCCGATCCTCTCGATCGACGCTAATGCCAAAGTTACCAAGGCACTTCCGGCCGCAGGCAACCGCCAGTCGGATCATGTGTATCTCACCGCATACTGGCCGTCAGTCGCGATCGATGTATGACACGAAGGTGTCATATACTGTTCGTGAGTCTCTTATCACGCAGACACCAGTGTGCTACCATTAAATTGAGTTCATAAGACTCGAATGCGCAGTTTGGCCGTCACCAATCTTGGACACGAGACAATATTGCGATGGCCTATCGGCCGCCGTACTGCAGGATCAATCCGCAGCCACACAACAGACTCAACCACAGCGAGATCATAGGAGACCTACAGTGAAGGAACCAATTCTCGGAGCAGCGCCGATCAGGAAGAAGTTGGCTTGGGCGGAGCCGGTCATCAAGGTAATCGACCTCAACTCCGCAAAGCATGGGAGCTCAGGCCACCTTGATGGCGGCGGGCGCAGCTAGCGGGTCTTAGCCGGGTATCATGTCCGCCATTAGCTCCGTCTGGAACCAGACCTGCGAGTTACCCGTAAGCGTGTTGCATCAGGGCATGCTTTCTGCCCTGGAGATGTACGGCCCAGGTTGTCAGCTCTCCTGGAGCGACGATCGCATCGCAATTGGCGGTAATTTCTCGTACTCCCTCCCTGAAGACCACTTCGACAACCAGCCTCTCTGGAACAATGACCGCTCCGCATGCCTCGTCGCGGACATAAGGCTCGACAATCGGTCCGATCTGGCCCGGGAGTTGGGCCTCACTCATCCCGAAGAACTCGCCGATTCTGCGTTCCTGATGGCCGCGTGGCTCCGCTGGGGTCCCTCCTGCCTGGACCACATCGTCGGCGCCTTTGCCTTTGCTGTGTGGACGCCGGGCCGCCAGGAACTCTTCGCCGCCCGCGACCATGCCGGCGAACGTCCTCTTTTCTACTGCCGCAACCAGAACTTCTTCGCCTTGGCCTCCATGCCGAAGGGCCTGCTCGCCCTGCCCGGCGTTAGCGGCGGATTTCAGGAGTCGTACATCGCCGCCTGGCTCGCGGCGCTGCCGCCCGATGGCGCCGGCAGCTTCTTCGAAGGCATCGATCGCCTCCCTCCCGGCCACTTTCTTCGCGTCACTCCCGAATCTTTCGAGCGCAAACAATACTGGCATCCGGCCAGCGCGAAGCCCACGCGCTACAAACGGGATAAGGAGTACGCGGAAGCGCTCGTCGAAATTCTCGATAGCGCTACCGCGGCGCGTCTCCGCAGCACCACGCCCGTGGGTTCGTTTCTCAGCGCAGGACTGGACAGCTCCTCGGTCACCGCCTCAGCCGCTCTTACCCTCGCCGCTCAGGGCAAGCGCCTCGTCGCATTCACATCTGTCCCGCGGCCGGAGTTCAATGGCCGCGTCCAGCCCTGCTATCTCCCCAATGAGGGCGCGGGCGCCGCGGAAGTCGCCCGCCTCCATCCCAACGTCGAACACGTGCTCGTCGACTCCCGCGGCTACGACCTTCTCGGCACGATGAAGGCCTGGACCGACGCCATGGACGAGCCGTTTCCCAACATCGTCAACGCCCTCTGGATGACTGCAATTCCCGATCAGGCCAGGCAGCGCGGCATCGGTGTCCTGCTGGAGGGAGTGGTGGGGAACAATACCATCAGTTGGTATAGCTGGACGATCCTCAGTCAGTTCCTGCTGCGCGGTCGATGGCTGAAGCTTGCTCGAACCACCCATGGGCTGCACCGCCGTGGCGCGCTCTCGCTCCGGACTGCCGCAAGGGCCGCGACCCGTAACCTGCTGCCCATGTGGTTGACCCGCCAGCTCGTTCCCGCGAAGCACGTCGAAGACCTCTATCGATGTCTGGCGAATCCCGAGTGGATGCGCCGGTACCATTTGGAAGACCGAATCTTCGACTTCATCTACGACCAGCCATCCAATCCGCTCCACGACCAAAGCAGGCTGTTTGAAATGTATGACCTGGGGCCCATCCGGGCCGCAGCTCACGCTGTCACGCAGGTGGAAATGCGCGATCCCACCGCCGACAAACGCCTCTTCGAGTTCTGCTTCTCCATCCCTCAGGACCAGTACGTTGTCGGTGGCTACTCGCGCTCGCTGGTCCGCAGGGCCATGAAAGGCAGGCTTCCCGATTCCGTCTTGTACCGGAACACCCGAGGTCTGCAAGGCGCAGACTGGCACCTCATCCTGAACGAAGCTATTTCGGAGATGCGCAGTGAGCTTCTGCTTACTGGAAAGTCTCCCACCGCGCGCCAAGCGCTCGACCTGTCGGCCATGCAGACCCTCTTCGACAACTGGCCGCAATCTGGCTTTGAAACGGAAAGAGTGTTCATGCGCTGGCACTACTGGCTCACCCGCGCCTTGAGCATGGGCTACTTTCTGCGCAGCCACGAGGCCGCCTTCGCCCCCTCCTCTGCTGGCAACGATGCTCCCGTAGCCGCTCCGCTGGTTTAGCATTCACTCAAGATGCCAGCCCCGGTGCCCACCAGCGACCCCACCAACGAAAGCCGCACCAGCCCTTACATCTTCTTCCTCGGCCCCTTTCGATTCGAGTCGGAGATCGACATTCCCGAACTGCGCAATTCAAGCGGTCCCGGCGAAAAGCGGGTCACCATCCGCCTCGGCGGCGTCCCCCTCGCCATCCAGGCCGCCGCACTCTGCGGGGAGACTTGCCAGATTGCTTCCACTGAATATCTGCTCAACATCCCCGGCACTGCCCGCTACTACGTTCGCAGCGGCAACGAGGTGCGCCTGGAGATCGAACCCAGCGCTCCCATCGCCAACATCTCCACCTACCTGCTCGGCTCCGTCTTCGGCGTTCTCTGTCATCAAAACGGCATGCTTCCCTTGCACGCCAGCGCCATTGAGTGCGGTGGTGTCGTCAGCGCCTTCCTCGGAGAGTCCGGCGCCGGCAAGTCCACCCTGGCCGCCTGCCTGCAGCGCCGCGGACACCGCATCGTCTCCGACGATATCTGTCTGCTGCAGCCCGATTCCGGCGCGATGCGCGTCATTCCTGTGGCTGGCTGGCTCAAGCTCTGGAACCAGAGCCTGCAACACCTCGGCGAGACCCCCGTCGAACAGAACCGGGTCTTCTCCACCGACGACAAGTTTCGGCTCTTCCTGCCCGATCCCGGCTCCACGCGGTCCCAACTCGCTCGCGTCATCTTCCTCGCCCGGTATCCCGATGCGCACGCGCAGCCGGCGCTGCAAGCCCTGCCGCTAGTCGATGCCATCGCCGGCCTCATGGATATGACCTACGTTGGCTACGTCCCTGCGCTGGCCGGGCAACAGTCCACCCTGTTCCAGCAGTGTGCGCGTGTCTGCCGGCACGCGCAGGCCTGGCGCCTCACCGTCCCGTGGGGCCTCGATCGCATGGACTCCGTCCTCGACCTGCTGGAACGGGATATCTTCAATCGAATCGCCCAATAGCAGCAGCAAGAGAGCGGAAGCTCACCAGCCTTCGATCTCCCGCAGCCGCGTAATATGCGCTACGTGGTGTCGCGAGTGCCACGCATACATCTGCGTCGCCAACTCCACCGTCATCGGCCCGTTCACAGGATGCTTCATGCCGCGCGCCCACTGGTCCTCGGTCAGCGACTCCAGCAGCATCACCCAGCGCGCGTGCAGGTTCTCGATCAGCGCCACCGACCATGCCACCGGCGCCGCAGAATCGTGAAGCAGCGCCCACGCTTTCTCGTCGTACGGCGTAATCGTCGGCCAGTCCTCGGTCAACGCCAGCCGCACCCGCAGAAACGCGTTCATATGGCTGTCCGCAATGTGGTGCACCAACTGCCGCACCGTCCATCCGCCCTCGCGGTATGGCGTTTCCAACTGCACCCGGTCCAGCCCTTCCACTGCCTCGCGCAGCTTCCCGGGCAACTCCGCCAGTGTCGCAATTGCCGCCATGCGCAGATGCGGCGTCACCTTCTCCAGTCGCTTGAACTTGCCCACCGGATACCGCGGATCAATCTCCCGCATCACAGCCGCCTCGCCCATCGCGTTTTCCTCCCCCTCGACAGCTCTGGCAGCCAAGGTAGCACAGCTTCTATAAACTTTATAATCACCCCTGTACGCATCCAATCCCTCATGCGCCTCTCGCCTCTCGTCTTCGCCGCACTCGCCCTTACCGCCATCGCCTGCGCGCAGCAGTCCCCGCCCGCCAACGCCCCCGCCCCCCAGAACTACGTCGGCTTCGACCGCGACGACTACCCCGGCGACGCCCAACTCCCGGCCCTGCGCAAGCAGTTCGCCTTCACCGGCTACTGGCTCACCAACCCACCCCTCACCAACTCGAACCCGTGGGTCGGCAAGCGCGAGATTCTCCTGCGCAACGGCTTCGGCTTTCTGGTTGTCGCCAACGGCCGCTGGGACAAGGAGATTCTCCGCGCGCAGAAGTCCGGCAAGCCTCCCGCTGCACTCGGGCGCGAGGATGCCGCCGCCGCCGTCGCCGCAGCCCAGCGCGAAGGCTTCCCGCCCCACACCATCCTCTTCCTCGACCAGGAAGAGGGCGGCCGCATGCTCCCCGAGCAGGCCGACTACCTGCTCGCGTGGACCGAGGCCGTTGCCGGCACCGCCTACCGCCCCGGCGTCTACGCCAGCGGCCAGCCCGTGCCCGACGGCAAAGGTCCGGACGGCAAGCCTGTCACCATCACCACCATTCAGGATATTCGCCAGCACGTCGCCGCCCAGCATCTGCACGAGATCGCCTTCTGGGTCATTCAGGACGCTTGCCCGCCCGCACCCGGATGCGTCGTGAACCCCGCCAAACCGCCCGCACCAGACCTCAGCGGTACCCTCGACGGAGCCGCTTGGCAGTTTGCCCAGTCTCCTCAGCGGAAAGATATTACGCGATCCTGCACCGCCACCTACCGCGACGGCAACTGCTACGCCCCCGGCATCCCCCACATCCAGCTCGACCTCAGCGTCTCCGCCTCGCCCGATCCCTCCCAAGGCCGCTGACACTCCCCAGGCTCTCAGGCAGCGGGTACCCACTTCGCGGCCGCCGTCGCCGCAGCTCTCCCGTCCGGTGCCATCCGCGGCCCCACCTCAAACCGGGCTACCATGTTTTCCAGTCCCAGCGCCAGGTTGAACAGTTGTCCGCAGGCCCGCGCGGATAGCTGCGACCCGTCGGCGGCTTCGGCGGCAATTTCGCTGATTTGGGCCATGCTCGCGGTTACCTCCTCGGTCGCGTTTGCCTGTTGCGTCGCCGCCGAGGCAATCTGCGCCACCATGGCGCCAACCTTGTCCGCCTCACGAACGATCCTCTGGATAGCATCGCCGGCCTTGCCCGTCACCTCCACCCCCTGCTCCACCGCCGCCGTGCTCGAGCGCATCTGCCGCACCGCATCCGCGGTGATCGACTGCACCTTCTCAATCACCGCCGCAATCTCCTTGGTCGCCACCGTGGTCCGCTCCGCCAGCCGCCGCACTTCCCCCGCGACCACGGCAAAGCCGCGTCCCTGTTCGCCTGCGCGTGCCGCTTCAATCGCCGCGTTCAGTGCCAGCAGGTTGGTCTGGTCCGCAATCTCGTCGATCACCCCGACGATCCGCCCAATCTCATCCGACCGCGCCCCCAGGTGTTCAATGTTCGCTGCTGTATCCAGCGTGCACTGCGCAATCCCGCGCATCCGCTCCAGCACGTCCTCCACGATCTTGCCGCCATCCCGCGCGCTGCTCGCCGCGCTTTCCGCGGACTGGGCCGCCGCGTTGGCGTTCCGCGACACCTCGCGCACCGTCGCGGCCATCTCCTGCATGGTCGTCGCAATCTCTTCCACCTGCTGCTTCTGGTCCTCCGCGCTGCCCGCGGCCTGCGCGGCCGTCGCCGAAATCTCGCGGCTCGAACCCGAAACATCCTGTGCTGTCGACGCGATCGAGAGAATCACATCGCGCAGGCTGTTCTTCATCCGGTTCAGGCCCACCGCTGCCTTGCCCATCTCGTCGCTCGTCTTCGCCTCCATGTCGTCCACTGCCAGATTGTTGGAGGAGATAGAGTTGATCATCGTCAGCATCCTGCGAATCGCACGCACGATCGAGTAGGCAGTGAAGTGGGCAATGCCCAGGCCGAACGCGAAACCAGCCAGCGCCAGGATCAGCATCAGCCGCTTGGTCCAGGCGTCCGACGCAACATGCTGGCTCAGCGCGTCCTGCATCTGTTGTTCAAACTCGATCGTCAGGGCATTCACCGCGTCCGTCAATGCGGTGACCCGCGCCAGCGCCTCATGGTCCTTGAACAGCTTCATCGCCCCGCGCGTATCTCCCCCACGGTACCTGGCGACCACCTCTTCGTTGCCTTGGGTGTAGTTCGCAGCCGCCAGCTCCACCCGTGCGTACAGATTGCGGTCCTCCTCGGTGGAGATCAGCGGCTGCAGCGTCTCCATCGCCTGCCGGAAGTCCGCCTCGCCATGCTCAAACAGGTGCGTGCTCTCGTTGTCCCGGCCCATCAACACATCTCGCGTGCCGATCCGCTCCAACAGGAAGGCCTCCTGGATCGAGTGGGCGCGGTCGCTCATCGCGGCCTTTTGCCCCATCTCGTGCGAAAGTGACACACTCTCCACCGCCGCCTGGTACCCAATCAGACCCATCCCCGCGATGATCGCGAGCAGCGATCCGAACCCGGCCGCGATCTTTATCTTCAGGCCCAACCTGCTTAGATTCATCAGAAGTATCCCTCTCCGCATCTCCCGTGCAATCAGCGCTTGCAGGCTCGCGCGCGGATGCGCTGCCAAAGCCTCTCCATTCTACTTATCGGATCGCAACACCCGGACTTTACTCCGCTCGCACCCAGGTGACGTTCCCCAGCCGTATGATCCTAATCGAGGCAGATAGCGAAAAGCCGCGCCGTTCGTCCAATCTCCGGGCTTCTGTTGTACTAAACGCTGAGGTCGTATTGCTGGCATGCTGAACCAGAACGTCGCGGCGAACGCGACCACCGAAGTCCTGATCGTCGGCGGTGGCCCCGCCGGCCTTGCTGCTGCCATAGCCCTGCGCCAGCGCGGCATCGGCTGCACTGTCGTCGAGGCCCGCCCGGCTTCCATCGACAAGGCCTGCGGCGAGGGCCTCATGCCGGATTCGCGCGAGACGCTCGCGCAGCTCGGCATCTCGCTCACCGAGTCCGACGGGCATCCCTTCCGCGGCATCCGCTTCGCCAACTCCGTCCATCGCGTCGACGCCTGCTTTCCCCGCGGCGCTGGCATCGGCATCCGCCGCCCCTACCTCCATGCGCTGCTTACTGCCCGCGCGGAACAATCTGGCGCCCGCATCCTCTGGAAAAGCCGCATTCAGCTTCCCGATGCGGCATCCGACCCCGTCAACTCCCCCGGGACCTTTCGCTCCGCCCTCGTCAACGGCCAACCCATGCGCTTCCGCTGGCTCATCGGGGCCGACGGCCAGGCCTCCTCGGTCCGCCGCTGGGCAGGCCTGGACCGCGCCCGCATGCGCTCTCTCCGCTTCGGCTTCCGCACCCACTACCGCGTCGCTCCCTGGAGTGAGTTCGTCGAAGTCCACTGGGCTCCCGGCGGCCAGCTCTACATCACTCCCGTCGCGCCCGACTGTGTCTGCGTGGTCTACATCACCCGCGACCCCCATCGCATCTCCGCAGACGCCCGCGCCAACATCCTCGCCGACTTCCCTCAGGTCGCCGCCCGCCTCGCAGGCGCGGAGATGGCCTCGCACCAGCGTGGCGCCGTAACTGCATCCTGCAAGCTCCGCCGCGTCGCCACCGGCTTCGTCGCCCTGCTCGGAGACTCCTCCGGCTCAGCCGACGCCATCACCGGCGAAGGCCTCGCCATCTCCTTCCGCCAGGCCCTCGCCCTCGCCGAATCCATCCACTCCGGCTCACTCGAGCCCTACCGCCGCTCCCACCGCCAGATCGGCAAGCTTCCCTTCGCCATGGGCGAGCTCATGCTCACTCTCGACCGCTGGCCCGCCTTGCAGGTCCGCGCCATCCGCGCGCTTGCTTCCACGCCTGTCTTCTTCGAGGACCTGCTGCACGCTCACATGGGTGAAAAGAACCTCGCCTCCGTCCTCCTCCGTCGTACCCCACGCTTCGGCTGGAGCCTGCTCACCAAAGGCGCGCCCGCGTGAACTCCTGCAACGGCCACGCTCGCAACCTCCGCCCCAGCCTCGCTGCCCTGTGCTGTGGACTCCTGCTCGCGCTCGCCGCCGGCGCTACCGCGCAAAAGCCGCAGACTCCCTTCGCCATCACCCTCGACCCTTCCACGACCGCGGTCCACTGGACCCTTAACACCACCATCCACACCGTCCACGGCACCTTCAAGCTCAAGAGCGGTGCCTTCCGCATCGATCCCGCCACCGGCGACGCCTCCGGCCTCATCGTCATCGACGCCACCAGCGGCGAAAGCGGCGACTCCTCCCGCGACCAGCGCATGCACGCCGCCATCCTCGAAAGCGCGCAATACCCCACCATCACCTTCCGCCCCACCCACATCGACGGCCCCATCGACCTCAGCGCCACCGGCCCGGTCACCGTCCACGGCATCTTCACCCTCCACGGTCAGGACCATCCCCTCCAGATCACCGTCAACCTGCACCCCCAGTCATCCGCGGTCGCGCTCGCCACCCACTTCACCATCCCCTTCGTCGCATGGGGACTCAAGGACCCCAGCACCTTCGTCTTCCGCACCGACAAGCAAGTCATCCTCGACGTAGACGCCACCGTCGTCCCCACCCCCGATCCCTCGCATCCCCACTAGTTTCCGCGGCGCAGCTAAACTAATCCCGAGGGCTATGACCTTTGAGGTTTCGCGCCGCACTCGTACTCGCATTCGCAACTGCCTCCACCGCGCCCGCGCAGACGCCGCCTCCCGCCTCGCAAACTCCCACCATCAGCAGCCAGTCCACCCTGGTCCTCGTTCCCGCCCTGGTCCGCGAGAAAAAATCCGGCCAGCTCGTCTTCACCCTCCACGCCAACGACTTCGTCCTCACCGACGACGGCATCCCGCAGAAGCTCCACCTCGAAGAGGACACTGGCAGCGAGCCCCTGGCCCTGGTGGTCGACATTGAAGGCGGCGGCGCCGGCGCCGAGCAGATTTTCAAGGACTCGGCCGTCGCCACCATGCTGGATTCGATCGTCGGTGGCGTGCCCCACAAGATCGCGGTGGTCGGCTACGACAGCTCGCCCGTGCTGGTAACCGATTTCACCCCCGACGCCGACAAAGCCGCCGCCGGCATCGAAGCGCTCATCAAAGATGACAGTGGAGACGACGGTGCCGCAACCCTCGACTCCATCGGCTTCTCCATCGACCTGCTCCGCAAACAGCCCCTGGAATACCGCCGCGCCATCCTGCTCATCAGCGAATCCCACGACCGCGGCAGCAAGCTCTCCCTCGACGCCGCCCTCCACGCCATCAGCGACACCAACACCACCATCTACAGCATCGGCTTCTCCTCCACTCGCCCCGACACCGGCAAAGAAGTAGCCAAGCTCTCTCAGCCGGACACGCCCGGCCCCGCTCACGGCTGCATGAGCCGCGATCCCGACGACCCCAACGTCAACGTCAACGAGAACTTCGCCGCCCAGGCCTTCGACTGCCTCGCCCTGCTCGCGCCGCCGCTGCGCCTCGCCACCATCGCCTTTGTCGCCGCACGCGACGCCCTCCAGCGCAACATCCCCGAGTCGGTCGCGAGGCTAACCGGCGGTGAGTACTTCAAATTCGGCAGCGAGAAGAACTTCGAGCGCGACCTGCACACCATCTCCAACCACATCCCCAACCGCTACATCCTCAGCTTCCAGCCGCAATCGCCCCACCCCGGCTTCCACTCGATCGAGCTCACCGCCCCCGCCTACGCCGGCCTCGCCATCGCCGCCCGCAACGGCTACTGGGCCGACGCGGTCTCGCCCCCTGCGCAACCGGAGGCGAGCCCGCGATGAGAAGCCGCTACCCACTCGCGCTCACCTGCATCCTGCTGCTGTCGCGTGCACCGGCTCCCGCCCAAACCCCGAGCCAGACATCCGCCTCTCCGGCCGCACCCACTCCCACCCTCAACGCAAACTCCACCCTGGTCCTCGTGCCCGCGCTCGTGCGCGACAAGTCTGGCGAGCTCGTCTTCTCCCTCAACGCCGCCGACTTCGCCCTCACCGACGACGGCATTCCCCAGAAGCTCACCCTCGAAGAAGACACCGACAGCGAGCCCCTCGCCCTCGTCGTCCTCATCGAAGCCGGTGCCGCAACCAGGGCGTCTGGCTGGCAGCCGCACAATCTCGGCCCGCCGCAGGACCGGTTCAACACCCTCCCCACCATGATCGAAGCGCTCACCGGCAACGTCCCGCACCGCATCGCCGTCGTTGGCTTCGACAGCGGCCCCGAACTCCTTCAGGACTTCACCCCCAACATCGACGTGGTGACAGACACCATCCACTACATGAGCACCAGCATCGACGGAGACGGCAAGGCCGCCATCCTCGACGCGCTCGGCTTCTCGCTCGATCTTCTCCGCAAGCAGCCGCCGCGATACCGCCGCGCCATCCTGCTCCTCAGCGAGACCAACGATCGCGGCAGCAAGCTCTCACTCGACGACGCTCTCCGCGCCGTCAGCGACACCAACACCATCATCTACAGCCTTGCCTACTCTACCGGCAATACCAACGCGTCGGAGTACGCGCACAAGGAACTCCCAACCAAGCTCATCCCTTGCGACACAGAGCCGCAGCTTCCGCCAAACCGGGACAAACTCGCGCCGCCACCGCCTCCCTGCACACCGCCCGGTGTCGAGGGCCTGATCTTGGACATCCTTACCCTGCGAATCGGTCTGGAGAATCCCAACCCCGGCCCCGCCCATGGATGCATGAGCGCGTCGGATCCAAATGCGCCGGTTGCGAAGAATCCCGTCGTCCGCGCCTACGACTGCCTGGGTCAGTTGCTGCCTCCGCTGGCCCTCGCCAAGGTCGGGGCCATCGCCGCGACTGGAGACCTCCAGCGCAACATCCCCGAAACCGTCGCCAACCTAACCGGCGGCGAATACTTCAAGTTCTCCGACGCCAAGAGCCTCGAAGCCGACCTCCAAACCATCTCCAACCACATCCCCAACCGCTACGTCCTCAGCTTCCAGCCGCAGTCGCCCCACCCCGGCTTCCACCTCATCACGCTCGCGTTGCCCAACTACATCAACCTGAAGGTCTCCGCCCGCAACGGCTACTGGGCCGACACCCCCGCACTTGCGCATTAAAACAACAAAAGAAAACCTGAAACCATACCACGTCCGCGCATCATTCTTCGCATTTTATTTGCCGTGAACCATTTAGAAGCCTAGAATAGAAACTGTGCCCTTTCCACAGGCCTCGCCCACATCCGATCACAAGCGATATTTCATAGAAAAACTCGGCCTCTCCGAGCGCCTCATGGAGCGCTGTCTCGGCGAGGCGCTCTCCGCCGGCGGCGACTACGCCGACCTTTATTTTGAGTCGGTTACCTCCACCTCACTCGGCATCGACGAGTCCCTGGTCAAGTCCGCCGCGCAAGGCATCAGCGTCGGCTGCGGCATCCGCGTCCTCTCCGGCGAGCGCACCGGCTACGCCTACACCGACGACCTCTCCTCCGACCGTCTCCTCCGCGCCGCCCGCACCGCCGCTCTCATCGCCAGCGGTCCCGCCAAGCAGCAGATGTCCGGCTTCCGCCACACCTCCGACGAGCCCACGCTGTATCCCATCGCCGGCGCCACCGCCGACGCCGAAATCGCGGCCAAGCTCCAACTCATCCAGCGCGCCGACCAAGCCGCCCGCGCCTACGACCCCCGCATCATCCAGGTCCGCGCCGGATTCAACGACGAGCTTCGCCGCATTCTCATCGCCGCCTCCGACGGCACCTTCGCCTCCGACACCCAGCCCCTCGCCCGTCTCAACATCTTCGTCATCGCCAAGGATGCCGCCGGCAACGAAGGCGCCGGCGCCACCGCGCGCGGAACATCCGGCGGCGGCGGGCGCGTAACGCTGGATTTCTTTGAAGGTCCCCACTCCCCCGAGCACTACGCCCGCGAGGCCGCCCGCACCGCCATCCTTCAGCTCTCGGCAGTCGCTGCCCCCGCCGGCGAAATGCCCGTCGTCCTCGGCCCGGGCTGGCCCGGTGTCCTGCTCCACGAAGCCGTCGGCCATGGCCTCGAAGCCGACTTCAACCGCAAGAAGACCTCGGCGTTCGCCGGCCTGATCGGCCAGAAGGTCGCCAGTGAGAAAGTCACCGTCGTCGACAACGGCCGCATGCCCAACCGCCGCGGGTCAATCAACCTCGACGACGAAGGCAACCCCACCCAGGAGAACGTCCTCATCGAGAATGGCATCCTCAAGGGCTACCTCTCCGACAAACTCTCCTCCCGCCTCATGGGCACGCCTAACACCGGCTCCGGCCGCCGCGAGAGCTACCACCACATCCCCATGCCGCGCATGACTAACACCTACATGCTCGCCGGCTCCGACATGCCCGAGGACATTATCAAGTCCGTCCCGCGCGGCCTCTACGCCGTAAACTTCGGCGGCGGCCAGGTCGACATCACCAACGGCAAATTCGTCTTCTCCGCCTCCGAGGCCTACCTCATCGAAGACGGCAAGGTCACCCGCCCGGTCAAGGGCGCAACCCTCATCGGCAACGGGCCTGAAGCTCTGAAGTATGTCTCCATGGTTGGGAATGATCTGGCCCTGGATGAAGGAATTGGCACCTGCGGCAAGGCCGGGCAAAGCGTGCCCGTAGGCGTCGGCATGCCCACCGTAAGGCTCGACCGCATGACGGTCGGCGGAACAGGACAATAGAAAGCCATGGCAGTCGAACGCGAAAAAATGTACGAGTGCGAAGTCCGCCGTCGTCGCGTCAAGGCCGGTGGAGGGTACGAGCCCTTCTGGAAGGTCAAGTCCGTCGTCGACGCCCTCGCCGACGCCGACACCGACTTCCGCTGCAAGGACTGCTCGGGCCAGGTCAAACTCCTCGGCCGTAACGGCAAGAACGGCAGCGTCCCTTACGTCGAGCACAAACTCTCTGCCGACGCCGAATACTGCCCCTCCGGCCTGCTCTTTCAGAAGGCTACCGACGGTCGCGGCCCCAAACCCTCCGCCCACCCCGTCGAGTAGCTGAAGCGCAGGGAACAGGAAACAGTTCAAATGGGCCAGAACTATCGCGATCTCGTCGTCTGGCAACGCGCCGTGCAAATGTCAGTCGCGATCTATAAATTGACCTCCGCTTTTCCGAGGGACGAGCTTTATGGCATGACCAGCCAGCTTCGTCGTGCTGGCGTGTCGGTCGCAAGTAACATCGCAGAAGGCTACGGCCGCGGGTCAACCGGAGAATACAAGCAGTTCCTCGGCATGGCTCGCGGGTCCAACATGGAAGTACAAACGCAACTCGAGATATCAAAAGAACTCGGTTTTGGAGATAGAGAAACGCTAAATCGATCCGAAGGTTTGTCGCACGAGATTGGCAAAATGCTCGTGGCAATCATGAACAAACTCTAGTGCCGTTTTGCTCGCTGTTCCCTGTTCCCTATTCCCTGTTCCCTGCATTACCAAAGGAGAAACATGGCCGCTGAATCAGAAAAAATCTACGAGTGCCAGGTCAAGCGTCGTCGCCTCAAGCTCGGTGGCGGCTACGAACCCTTCTGGAAACTCAAGTCCGTCACCGAGGCTCTCTCCGATGACGATACCGAGTTCCGCTGCCCCGACTGCACCGGCGCGGTCAAGGTCCACCGCCACCACGTGCCCGACGCGCCGCCGCCCCACATCGCCCACAAGCTCAAGAGCGACTCCGAGTACTGCCCCGCCGGCATCTTCTTCCGCAAAGCCACCGACGGCCGCCACGCTCGCCTCTCCGAGCACCCCGTCCGCTAGGCTGGCAGCCCGCGATACACTGGCTCTGCTTCAAGAACGCGCGAGCAAGGCCGCATGGACATTGAGGAACGTGTGCTTCGGTTGGTGTCAGAAGAGCTTAGCATCAAGCTATCCAAACTAAAGTTGTCGGATCGTCTCCGCGTGGACCTTGGAATGGATGGCACCGACGCTGTCGAGTTCTTCGAGAGCTTTGCTGCTGAGTTCAATGTCGATTGCGTGGAGCTTCAAGACCGGTGGGATGATTATTTTGGGCCAGAGGCCGCCCCGCGGCTCCCAGGCACCAACGCAATTTTCCTCGCTGGTTCGGTGGTACTCGCCATCCTCATAGCAGTACTGTTCCCAAGACTCCACTTCTGGACGGTCTGCCTTCTCGTCTTGGGAATCTGGATCGTTGTGTTGTCTGCGTGGGCACAGCTCAACACCGTTCGGGAACGTAAGAACCCCACCTCCCAGCAAATCACAATCGCCCAACTAATCGAAGCCGCAACCACCAAGCGGCTCATTCTGTGAAGCCATGACGCGACGATACCTTGTGATCTACGAGAGCGGCCCAACCAACATGAGCGGCTTCGCGCCCGACGTCCCCGGATGCGCCAGCACCGGCCACTCCCTCGAAGAGATGCGCGCCAACCTCCGCGAAGCCCTCGAGTTCCACCTCGAAGGCCTCCTCCTCGACGGCCAACCGCTGCCCCAGGCCACCACCCGCATGGCTGAAGTCCCCGAAGACGGCTTCGCCGAGTGGCTCACCGTCTCGTTGCCCATCGCCGAGGCAATCTCTGCTTAGAACGCCGAGGCAGACAGACCTCACACCTCGATCGCCACCACCTCGTGATCGCGGATCCTCGGCACCGTAATGCTCACTGCCGCGCCCGACCGCACCAGCGCGACTTCCTTGTCCGCCGCCAGCAGTCGCGCCCGCTTCGCCGTAACCCCGGCAGGCATCCGCACCCGAACCGTGTGCGGCCCCACCGGAAAGAAATCCCGGTACGGCCCCTTCATCGCCATCGGGTTGGTCAAGTTCACCAGGTGGATCGTAATCGCATTCGCATTCCGCCAAGCCGTCACATCCAGCAACCCCGGCCCCTCCACCTCCACCATTGGCGCTTCGTCATTCGCCCACTTCAGTGCATTCCGCATCATCTTCAGGTGGTCCTCGTTCAGCACCTCCCAGAACGTCCGGTCCAGATCGAGCGGAAAATACGCAACCCTCCCCCCAGCCTGCCGCGCGTACAGACACGAAACATCCGTCTTCGGCACCCGCGGATACACCTTCTCCATCGGCAGATCGGGATAGCTCGGAATCAGCGTAAACGGAGTCTCCGCGAACGTCTCCCGCGGCGTCACCTCCAGCCGCGACACTCCATTGATAATCCGCGGCGCATCCTCCAGTCCCGCGAACCACGCGCTCCCGGGCAGCGCCTCATGCTCCAGCCGGATGTAGGAGTTCATCATCGGCCCCTGCGCTTTGCCCGCCCAATCCACGCCAAACAAGTCCGCCAGCCCGAAGTTCTTCCGCCGCGTCCCCACCTCGTCATACAGGCTCGTCTCGTGCGTCGCAATCACACTCCCACCCTTGCTCACGAAAGCCCGTAACTGCTCGCACTGCGCATCGCTCAGCGCCGCCACGTTCGGCAAAACCAGCGTCTTGAATCCCGCCAGATGTTCCGCGTCCAGCAGCCGGTCATGCACCATCTCGAACGGAATCCGCGACTCCACCAGCGCCTGGTACCACCCCAGCGCATAATCCTCCACCTTCGCCCCGTAATACCAGGCCGTCTGCTGCGAATACACCATCGCCACCCGCGCCAGCGGCCGCCGCTCGGCCAGGTAGTGCTGGTTCTTCTCCGTCCACACGTAGATGTCTTCAATCTCCCCCAGCCATCGCGCATCGTGTAGCGTGCCGGAGAACTTCGTGAACCACGGCCGCATCCCATTCGCAATCGCGTCCAGCGCCCAGATGCGGATCTCCGCATTGCTGGTCACGCTGTCCTTCCAGCGATACGCCTCCTCCAGCCCAATCCCAAACAGCCCAATCACCGGCTTGTCCCCCATCGTCGCGCGATATTCTTTGCCGGACTTGCCCACCAGCCACGGCGCCGCCAGCCCATGCCGAGCCTGCCGGTCCGCCGCCAGCATCGGTGCGCGCCGGCTGGTCTCGATCGTGTTCAGCGGACTCCCCGCCCCGCTGCCGTTATTCGGCACCACGCTCGACTCGGGATTGATCGCCCGAATCGCGCCATTCCAAACATCCAGCACCTCCACCAGCCGCCCGCGCCGCCACTCCAGAAACGCCCGCCGGGCAGGATCGCGCGCGTCCGTCGTCCGTGGCAGTTCAAATCCGCTCGCCGCCTTGAAGTTTTCCCGGCAGTGCACGCAGTAGCAATCGCCGGAGCCCTCCCAGCGGTTCATAAAGATCCCGTCCGCGTGGTAACCGGCCATAATTTCCTTGTGCACAGCGGTCATGAAATCAAAGTTGTACGGCCCCAGCGCGCACGTCACCCACATCTCCGGCGAGGCCCAGTGCCGCCGCGGATTGCCATTCGCCTCCACCGCGATCCAGTCCGGATGCGCAGCCTTCGCATCGTCGTACGTCGCATGCGGATCGGTCCGGATCAGCACCGCCATGCCCAGCTTGCGGCACCCCGAGACCAACTCTCCCAGCACATCCCTATCGCCCAGCCACGCACTGCGGTGATGGAATGGAATCTCGGTCGGGTAGTACGCCACGCACCCGCCGCCGCTAAGGCACACGCCATCCGACCGCGTCCGCTTGAAGTAGTCGAACCAGAACCCCGGATCGAAGTGCGCCGGATCGTCCTCCACCAGCGTCAATTGCGCCCAGCGCATCGTCTTGTGCGCCCACGCCAGAGCCGGTGCCGCCACTCCGCCCGCCGCAGCCTGCCCCAGCATCGGCGCAACCCGCGCCAACGCCAACCCGGTTCCCGCAACCGCCGTGGACTGCAAAAACTCCCGCCGCGTTACATTCGATGAATTCATGTGCGGAATGGTACGTGACCGGCGCGGACGATGACCACCGGGCAGCCATCCTCCCACCCGCCGACCCCCCTCCCCGCGATACACTATCTCTTGCACGCCAAGCCAGGCGCGGAGACCCGATTTGCCCGAGATCACAGCCACCACCCCCCCGGAAAAGACCCAGCCGAAGACCGACCCCAAGACCACCCCCGCAACCCCTCCCGCCCCATCCAAGCACGATGAGAGTGAGACTGCGCTGGAGTCGCTCGCCTCCATCTGCACCGTCCTCGCCGTCGGCCTTTTCGTCATGACCTTCGTCTTCCAGAACTTCGAGATCCCCTCCGCCTCAATGGAGAAGACGCTGCTCATCGGCGACCACGTCCTGGTCGACCGCATCTCGCTCGCGCCCCCCGCATCCTGGGCGCCCTTCGTCCACTACCGTGAGCCCCGCCACGGCGACATCATCGTCTTCCTCAAGCCCCACCCCGAAACCCCCGACCTCTACCTGGTCAAGCGCTGCATCGGTTTGCCCGGTGACCGCATCCACCTCGAGCATGGCATCGTCTACCTCAACGGCGTCGCCCAGAACGAACCCTACGCCGCCATGCCCCGCTCGGACGGCGACCCCGAGGACGCCTACACCCCCTACCGCGACGACTTCCCCTCCGACCTCCAGGGCATCGAGCAGGAGGCCGCTGCCAACAACGCAGCCCAGTGGGCCGTAGACCTGCCCAACCACGTCGTCGACGGCGACCTCGTTGTTCCCCCCGGCACCGTCTTCGCCATGGGCGACAACCGCACCAAGTCTCTCGACGGCCGCTTCTGGGGGTTCGTCCCCCGCGAAAACATCGTCGGCCGCCCCATGTTCGTCTACTGGTCCTTTGAGACCCCGCCTGACCAGATCGACAAGACCGGCATCGGCGACCGCATCGCCTTCATGGGCCACATCCTCATCCACATCTTCGACCAGACCCGCTGGAGCCGCACCTTCCACATCGTTCGTTGACCGGTCGGCGAGCACTCCAAAATTATACTTTTGTATAATTTGTGATATAGTCCGGATAACGGAGGTGAAGGGGCGATGCATACAACAAGTCTGCGCAAGGTCGGTGGCTCGGTGATGATGACTGTGCCCTCCGCTGTGCTCGACCTGCTTGATCTCCAGGTCGGAAGCGTGGTGGGAATGAATGTCGATGGAGAACGTCTGGTAATCCAGCCCCGTAAGCGGCCGCGATACAAACTCAACGATCTTCTCGCGCAATGCAAGGCCAAGGCCCCCATCACGCGAAAGGATCGGCAGTGGATTGATCTGAACCCCGCTGGACGTGAACTGTGAGGCGAGGGGATATTTACCTCGTCTCCCTCGACCCAACCGCCGGACATGAGCAACAGGGCACCCGGCCCGTCCTGGTGGTTTCTCCGGATGAGTTCAATCGTCTTACCCGCGTGCCCATCGTTGTCCCCATCACCTCGGGAGGCTCTTTCGCGCGGAGCGCCGGATTTGCAGTTTCGCTTGCAGCCGCAGGCACCCGCACAACCGGCGTGATTCGTTGTGACCAGCCCCGCCCTCTCGACCTCGCGGCCCGCAAAGGCCGCAGGCTTGAAAGCGTTCCTGCCGGGATCGTCGACGATGTGCTCGCAAGGCTGGCGACCCTGTTCGAGTGAGCCGGCCGCCGCTCGAAGCATGCAACTCAGCCGCTACACGCTAGAATAGTCCGTCCGCAAAGTTCGACCCCGTCACTGCATGCACCCTCTACCCCACAACCACGAGGCTGATCTCGACACCGATCCCGGCACTCGTCCCGCGCGCCCGCGCGGCCAACGCCGCCTCATCGCGGTCTTCTGCCTGCTCGTCGCATTTCTTCTCCTCACTTTTGTTCCTCCGCTCATCAACCTCAGCAGTCTTCAACTTCGCATCGCCCGCAACATCGGCGCATCCATCGGCCGCCCTGTCCACTTCGCCCGCGTGTCTCCCGTCCTGTTACCGCTCCCCGGCTTCACCCTGGAAGACTTCGTCGTCGACGAGGACCCGGCCTTCGGCTCCGAGCCCATCCTCTCGGCCGGCGAGGTCCGCGCCACTCTCCGCATCAGTTCCATATGGCGTCACCGTGTCGAATTCTCCAAAATCTCCCTCAGCGCCGGCGACGCGGGGATCGATCCCAGCGTCAACCTCGTCCGCAACCCCGACGGCCGCTGGAACATCGAGGGCATTCTCCTTCAGGCCTCCCATATCCAGGCCGCACCCACCGCCCAGCGCTTCGCCGGTCCTGCCCGCCGCTTTCCCTACATCGAGGCTACCGGTGCCCGTCTGAACCTCAAGCTCGGTCCGGAGAAGACCCCCTTCTCCCTCACCGACGCCGACTTCGCCCTGTGGCTGCCCGAACCCCACCAGTGGCATCTCCGCCTGGTGGCTCACCCTCTGCGCACTGACACCGTCCCCGGCGACACTGGCACCATCCGCGTCGAAGGCACCCTCGGCGAAACCGGCCTCGACGCCGGCTCCCTCGCCGAGATCCCCATCGACCTCCACGGCGACTGGCGCGACGCCCAGCTAGGCGGCCTCAGCCGCCTCCTCTTCGCCACCGATTACGGCTTGCGCGGAGATTTCTCCCTCGCCTTCTCTATCCTCGGCACCGTCGGCCAGAACACCATCGCCACCAACCTCAACCTCGCCAAGGCCCGCCGCGCCGCTTTCATCCCCGACCGCATGCTTTCGCTCGAAGCTACCTGCAACGCTATCGCTCGCAATAGCTTCCAGTCCTTCACCTCCATCGAGTGCCACTGGCCCCCGGCGGACTCCTCTGACCCCAGTCTGCTCATCCTCACCGCCGACCTGCCCGACGTGCGCCAACCCCGCACCGCAACCGTCAACCTCACTGTCCCCGCGCTCCCCGCCGGCACCTTCTTTGACTGGCTCAGCATCGCCACCCCGCAAGCTCCCGCAGGTACTGGGACCCTGGCCGGGGTGCTCGCCTACGGCCCCGATACTCCGCCCACCCCTGCTGCCAAGCCCCACTCCCCCCAGCCCACCCCCCCGTCCACTCTGCAATCACCCACCCCAACCTGGTCCGGCGAACTTGAGTTCTCCGGCGGCGCCATCGAGTTCGACCGCCTCAGCCACCGCTCCATCCCACTCACCGATGTCGACCTGCGTTCCACCCCGCCGCCCGCAGCCCCGTCGCCCCGCTCCCACAAACCGGCGCCGCCCGCCGCAGTCCCTGCTCCGGACAGCTTCGACCTCCTGCCCCTCTCGCTTCCCCTGGGCGGAAAGCAGCCCGCCACCCTCGAAGGTCACGTCGACTCCACCGGCTACACCCTCCACCTCACCGGCACCGTCATCTGCGCCAACCTCCTCGAGCTCGGCAACGCCGTTCCGCAGTTCGGCGAAGGTCTTGAGGACGTCCTGGACAAAATCGCCGCTGCAACCCCTGACCCCGGCCCACCTCTAAAGTCAGGCCGGGGCGCCGACCACATTCTCTCCAGCGTCCCCATCCACGTCGACCTCACTGCCACCCGCACCTGGGGCAGCGGGCAGACATGGCACGAGACCACCCCGCCCCCACCCTCGCGCCCCGCCCGCAAATAGCCCCTACGGCTTCGACCCCAGCTTGCTGCTTCCGCTGGTAGGCGTGGACGGAAGTCCCGCCGCGATCGGCGTCACCACCGGCGTAGCCGCGCCGATCAGTTCCAGCACATTGTTACCGCCGAAGTTGGTCACCCACGCGTCGCCCGAGCCGTCGATCGCAATTCCGCGCGGCCCGTTCAGCACGCCGCTGGTGTATCCGGTATTGGTAGCCCCGGAAAGCACGACGCCGGCGCTGGAAACCTCGATAACCGCGTTCGTGGTTTTGTCTGTCACCCACAGGTTGCTCGAGCCGTCCAGCGCAATCGCCACCGGCGCAGCCAGACCGCCTCCGCCGAACCCGAACGATGAGGGCGCTGTCGTCCCCGTACTGGAGACTTCGAGCACCGTACTCTTGCCGGTATTGGCAACCCACGCATTCCCTGAGCCGTCCATGGCGATCCCCTCAGGCGTAACCGCGACGCCGCTGGCATACCCATTGGCCCCGGAAACGGCCGCACCCGCACTCGACAGCTTGGTCACGCTGTTGTCCGCCTGGTTGGTAATCCATGCGGCGCCCGCGCCGTCGATTGCAATCCCATAAGACTGGCTCAGCCCGCCGCCGCTGTAAGGCGAGCCACCCGTAGCTGCGCCCGCGCTGGTAAACTCGGTCACCGTATTCGCGCCGGAGTTCGACACCCACACATTGCCAGCGCCGTCGATCGCGATACCATCAGGCTGATGCAGGTTGCCGCCCGAGTAGGGCGAGCCCGCCGACGCCGTCCCCGCGCTCGACAGCTCGGTCACGCTGTTGCCCGGCCCGTTGGCAATCCACGCATTGCCCGCGCCGTCGATCGCAATCGCCGCCGGCCCGCTGATGCTGCCGCCGGTATAAGGCGATCCCGTCGCCACTGCGCCCGCAGCGGTAAGTTTGGCCACGCTGTTGCCCGTCACGTTTGCGATCCACGCGTTCCCTGAGCCGTCGATCGCAATCCCTCCCGGCCCGTTCAACCCGCCCCCCGAGTACGTGATCGCCACCGTAAAGTCATTCGGCTGCCGGCCCAGCGCCGGCGTATACACCGGCACGCTCGGGGCCAGGTTGTAGATGTCCGAAATCAGGATCGACCCCGGATTATGCGCAATATAGATCGCGGCAGTAGCCGTATCCGTCGGTGCGTTCCCCGTCGTCCCGTTCGCCAGCGCATCGCCCAGCAGCGAGCTGCAACTGGTCGCCGAGTAACTCGCCGGATTTTCGCAAACCGACAGAATATTTGCCAACGAGTCGATCTCCGCCTGCGGCACCGTGCCGTTTCCCGCCGCGGTCGTCGTCAGCGCCACGCCCGTCGACAGCTTCACCAGGTTCGCCGCATTCGCAAACGCGTTCCCAATCCCCGTCAGCGCCAGCGCCGTCCCCGAACTCGACACATGCACCGCGTCCGTCGCGAATCCCGCCAGCGCATACGCCGCCGCCACCGTCGAAACTTCGTTCACCTGCGCCACCACCGAACTGCTGGTCGCCGGGCAGTTCCCGATTGCCGCCAGCAGCCCTGCGGACCCAACCGACTGCGTCCCCGCCGTGCCGCCCAGCGCATAGATGTAGAGCTGCTGTCCGCTGGTGCAGGTGTAGTCGCCCGACATGGTGAAGTTACCCAGCGCGCTGGTCAGCACATACGCGTTATTGTTGCTGTCTTCAGTCGCCGTCTCGCTGTAACTCAGCAGCGAGATCGAAGACAACCCATATCCCGTCGTGTTCGCCGCGTACAGGTACACGTGCGCCCCAACGATCGGAGTCGCGCCCGTCGCAACCACCCCGGTCAGCCCCGCGTCCGACAACGGCGGAACTCCCTGGATTGTCGCCGTGGTGCCCGCCTGTCCGCTGTACCCGCTGGTATCCTGTACCGTCAGCGATACGGTATAGACCGTCGAGCTTTGCCCCGCGACCTGCGCATAGGTGTGCGTCGGGGTCGCACCCGCCGCGCATGAGGTGCACGTGCTGCCGTCGCCAAAGCTCCACGAATACGTCAGCGCCTGGTTCTGCGGGTCCGTCGACGCGGACCCGTTGAACGTCACCGCCGTTCCCACCATCCCCGTATAAGGCCCGCCCGCATTCGCTGTCGGCGGCAGAACCGGCGCCGGCCCGCTCGGAGTCGAGGACCCACCCCCGCAACCCGCCAAACACAACCCGCCGCACACCGCTACCGCAAGGGCAAACCGCATCGCACGCTCCCAGGGAAATCCGTTCCTATGCTATCCCGTTTCGAGTGCTCCGGAAAAGATTCAGCAAGAACAGTAGTGGTGCAGTTTGATTTGTCTCGTTAAGGGCACGGCTTCAGCCGTGGTCAATCCTGACGGGTTTCACGTCTGCAGGTAATGCAGCGGAAAAACTCTTCGCGTACTTGCAATTCTTCCAGGTCGCGTTCCAACTCCAGGATTGCCTGAAACGCAAACCAGAAACGCTCTTCCCAGGTCAGGCAGTCCAGAGGATTGGCTTCCTGGGGCGTCAACCCGCTCTTGCTCGCCGGAGATGGCTGCACCAGGGTTGGACGCAGAGACGTTGCCGGTTCTGTTTTTGCGACGAACTGGAGCTTGGCTGCGTTTACCGCCCATCCCGCGGGGCCCGTAAAATCTGTACCTGTAATCTGCTTTTCCAATTTCTGTGGATCGTCTCGCTTCCGGGTGGTTGAAACAGAGTTCAGGTGTCGGCTCAACGGTCGGCGAGACGGTAATCTACAACTGCGGGTCGTCTATTGGGGCATTGGAAGACTCCTGCGCGGTGAAGTTTGCTGGCTGGAGTCAGTCGTTCCTTGACCCGTGTTGGGTGTGCTGTTTTCAGCCGGGTTAGCTGTGCCGGTTCCCGCTATGTCCGCCGACATCGACGCCAGTTCCGACTGCCGATACTTCGGCGCGCTCACGTATCCGTGGATGCGGTCCTTGCCGATGCTGTTGATCACGATCTCGACCGGTTGCGGACTGTCGGGCGTCGAGAACATTACCGGCTGGTACAGATTAACGTGTTTTTGCGACAGGTTGCGATCGTCCACCATCAGGTCCAGGTCGGCAAACTGGTGCTTGCTGTCGCCTTTCTTCACTCGGATCTCCAGCGGTCCTTCGCGCTGGAACTGCTTCGACTTCGGCAGGTCGAACTCCGCGAAGCTGCGTTCCCCCTTCTTCTCCAGCACCACCAGTTCGTCATGAGTGTGAGCAATGGAGCCCGACAGTTCGGTGCGTGCGCTGGACAGGTCACCCTGGGTGCTCGCCAGATCGCTTTGGGTCTGCTCAATCGCCTTGCCCTGTGCATCGAGCTGCGATTGCAGCTTGGTGAAGCGCGGATCGACTCGCCCCACTCGCTGCCGTTGACTTGCCGACGCGCGGCCCCCGGCTACCGTCTGCGCGGAAGGGATCGACGAAGCGGATAACGGCGCGGATGCTGCTTCGCTCTGTGCTGCATTGCGCGAAGCCAGCAGATTCACCTTCGCCGTCAGGTCGCTTAGATTGTGCTGGGTTGTGTTCAGCGCAGCGGTCGTCTGCACATTCTGCGCTGCAAGATTCTGGGCGACGCTATGCTCATGAACCGCGTAGCCGCCCACGGCGCCGCCAATCGCCACGATACCGACGATAAGAGCGATGCCCTTATGTGCCACACCCTCTGGCAAGGACGCAAATTCCACCATAATGCCTCCGGAGAGAAGACGAGATGTCACCTCGTGCTCTGCGTCAGCACGTTCAGTGCCATTTTGCTCAGGCAGAGAAATTCCCCGATTGCTGTAAGTTGCGTTTCGTCAATCAAATCGGGCCATGAAGAAACTCCGCAGCCCGCAGGTAATTCTTACCCGCCCAATTCACGCCGTTCCAGACAGCCATGCCTTGCAGGGATACCCTGTCCCAGTCAGGGCAAGTTGACAGCATGAGAGCCATACGGGCTCACGAGGTTGGCGCCGATGGGCGTCACCACCGGGCCGGCCGCGCCGATGAACTCGGTCAGGCTGCTGTTCGTGTCGTTGGCCACCCAGACATCGCCGGACCCGTCGATGGCGATCCCAATGGGTTTATCCAGGTTCCCGCCTCTGTATCCAGTCGAGCCGGTGATGGCAACGCCGGCGGAATTCAGCTCGCTGATCTCGTTGTCGGTCGGGTTCGAGTTGGCGACCCAGACGTTGTTGTTGCCGTCGACGGCGATAGCGTAGGGCTGAGCGAGCCCGCCCCCGGTGTAGCCAGTGGAGCCGGACATCTCAACACCGCTGGAGTTGAACTCGCTGACCGTGCTGTTCCCGTCATTTGCGGCCCAGACGTTGCCGGATCCGTCGATCGCGATGGCTTCAGTCCCGTTCAGGCCTCCGCCGGTGTAGTCGGATATTAAGGTGCCGCCGGTGTTGTACGCAGCCAGCGAGTTGTTGCCGTTGTTTGCCACCCAGATATGGCCGGACGCGTCGACCGCGATGGAGCGCGGCGTGCTCAGCCCGCCGGTCCAGCCGGTGGTGGCGGGAGATTTCGCGGCGCCGTTGGAACCGAACTCGCTCAGGCTGTTGCCGGTGGGGTTCGAGACCCAGAGATTGCCTGAAGCGTCGAAGGCGTCATCGACGGGGTTATCCAGACCGCCGCCGGTGAAGGGGGAGCCCATGACGACCCCGCCGCCGGAGGTGTACTCGGTGATGCCGTTGTGGAGTATGTCCGAGTCCACCAGCCACACGTCGGCGGATCCGTCGATGGCGATGCCAACGGCGCTGTTGATGCCCCCGCCCGAGTAGCCGGAAGTGCCGGTGATCGCCGCGCCGGTTGGACTGACCTCACTGATGTGATTGACATTGATGTTGACCACCCAGACGTCGCCGGCAGCGTCGACGGCAATCGCGTTGGACCCATTCATTCCGGCGCCCGTGAAGTTCAGGCCGATCGTAAAGTCATTGGGCGCGCTCGTCAGTCCGACAAACGGCGGCGACGGGAGCGAAAGCGCATATAGCGCGGCAATATTCGCGCCCGGATTGTGCGCCATGTTGATCGCCGCTGTCGCTGTATCCGTCGGCTTAGTCCCGGTCGACCCTCCCGACCTCGCATCCCCAAATAACGTGCCGCAAGCGGTCGAGCCCGGCCCGCTCGAGTTCACACACGCTGCCAGAATATCCGCCAGCGTGTTGATCTCTGCCTGTGGCACCGTACCGCCTCCCGGCGTTGCCGCCAGCGCCACCCCGGTCCCAATCGCCTCCATGTTCGCCACGTTCGCAAACGCATTCGTAATCCCCGTCGTCGCCAGCGCCGTCCCCGAACTCGACACATCCGTCGCATCCGTCGCAAACCCCGCAAACGCATACGCCGTCGCAATCGTCGACACCTCGTTCATCGTGACGAACAGCCCCGATGAAAAAGTGTTGCCCAACGAGCCCGTTATCCCCGGACAGGTGCCCAGCGCCGCCAGCAGCCCCGCGGCCGAGTTCGTCCCCGACCCTAAGCCCGGGTCGCCCCCTAGCGCGTACAAATACACCTCCTGTCCCCCGGTGCAGGTGTAGTCGCTCGAGATGCTGAAGTTGCCGCCGCTGTCGGTGACCACGTAGTAGTCGCCGCCGGTCGGCCCGCTGCTCATATCCAGCATCGTATTTGTCCCCGTGCTCGTCAGCAGCGACTTCGACGCATTCCCATAGCCGCTGGCGTTCGGAGTAAAGACGCCGGAGTTTGCCGCAAACAGATATACCTGCGCACTCATCAGCGGATTCTGGCCGCCGTAGACACGGCCCTGGATTGCCATTCCCTTCTCAGCCGTAGGCGGGGCATTCGAACTCAGCGTACAGCTGGTAAGCATGAAGGAAAGAGAAGAGACCAGCAACACACACTTGGCAGGTGTACGCATACAGCCCCCAATAAGTCAGGGACGTAAGGCCCTCGTACCCTGAGGATTCCTCGAGTGACTCACATAATATTTGCCCAGACTCCGATTTTGTCAATACGCGAGCTTCTACGACCCTGCCGCAAACGAGAAACGGCGCCTGCGGCAACTTCGGCCCGCTCCGGAACCTCGCCCCCAAACTTCCCCACCTCAAAATCATTGTCAACCCCCCAAACGACCGAACTCCTTCATTCCACTCGTAAAAGTCGATGCAGATGAGTTATGGTCAATCTGCTATACTTAACAGGTAAGTAGTAAACAGAAAGGCTCAGCCCCCGCGGCTGGGCCTTTCGCACTTAACCCGCCTGTTTTCTTATTCGCCGCCCACAACCAACCCGTTTTCTTATATTTACCAGGCCATATAAGAAAACAAACCACTTAGCCCTACCCCCCCCCCCGGGGGGGTACCCGAGGAGCACCCATGCAATCTCCCGCCGCATCTCCCGCCAGCAAGCCTCAAGCCCACCTCCAACCCCCGCGGCAACCAGACCCTTCCCCAGCCCAAACCTGCCCAACCCCGCTCACCCAACGGCCGCTTCACCCCCGAATTCCACCCCCATCCGCCGCAAACCCGCCCCTAACCCCAATCCCCGTAAGATCTTAGCTGTAACCCATTTGAATGGAAGATCTTACCGCAGCCTCTTCGTAACTCGTTGATTCTGGCTATTTTCCCCACACGATACGGGGGGAGGGGGTGCCAATCACCGTGGCAACACAAACAGCATCAACTGAGAACTGAGAACTGAGAACTGACAACTGAGAACTGACAACTAGCCCTATTCCCGCCACTTGATGTTGCACCCGATGCTGCTGCGCTGGTTCGTGTCTGGCCGCTTGCCCGCGACCACCGCATCCAGCGCAGCACGCAGGTCCTTGCCCGTCACTGGAACGTCGTTCCCGCCGCCGCTTGGCCGGTGCGGACGCGAGTTGTCGAGCTGTCCGCGATACACCAGCTTCATCCCTGCGTCGTACAGGAAGAAGTCCGGCGTGCAAGCCGCGTGGTACGCCCGCGCCACCCCCTGCGTCTCGTCGTAGAGATACGGAAACTTGAACCCCAGCCGCACCGCCTGCGCCTTCATCTCCGCCGGCGAGTCCTCCGGAAAGCTCGCCACGTCGTTCGCCGAGATCGCCACCATCCCGATCTTGCCCTCATAGTCCGCGCCAATCCGCGCCAACTCCCGTTCCACGTGCTTCACGTACGGGCAGTGCACGCAGAGAAACATCACCAGCAGCCCGCGCCCATCGGCCACATCGTCGCGTCCGACAGCTTTGCCGCTCACCACGTCCACCAGCTCAAACGCCGGCGCCTCGGTTCCCAGCTCCATCATCGTCGATTCGGTCTTTGACATGCCCGTATCCTATCCAATTCTGTTGGCAGTTGCCAGGAGGTCCTCTGCCTTTACGCGAAGCGTCGAGAACAGCACGAAGTGCCTTGCATAAACCCAAACCGTATGGGAACCTCATTGCGAAGACGCTTCGCCCTTGCGTCCTCGTGAGAGGAAGTTTCGCATTGACCCCCAGCTCGCGCCGCACCCTCCATCGGACCGTCGCCACAACTCTCATTCTCTTCGCGCTGCTGTTCGCTGGATGCCGCCATCACCGCCGTTCCACCTCCGCCCCCAACACCGGCGAATACGCTGACAACATCCACGCCGTCCTCGCCCGGCCGCAGCTCGACCTCCTGCACTGGCCCAACTACTCCGACTACCAGTCCGCCGTCACCACCTTCTACGACGACCGCGACTACCAGCTCGCCTGGCTGCGCGACCTTAAGCCAACGCCCGAAACCGCCGCCTTCATCCACGCCTTCCAGGACGCCGGCGCCAAGGGCCTCAACGCCGACGACTACGACGCCTGGCTCTGGCCCGCCCGCGTCGCCCAGATCGCCAAAATCGCCGCCGCCCGCGACGACTCCGACGCGGCCGCCGACACCATCGCCCAGTTCGACACCGCCATGACCATCTGCGTCATGCGCTACATCTCCGACCTGCGCATCGGTCGCGTCAATCCGCAGCACTTCAATTTCGATATTGACGTCGCCGACAAGCGCTACAACCTAGCCGAGTTCGTCTCCGACAACGCCGTCGACGCCGCCGACGTCCCCGCGCTCATCGGCAAGGTCGAGCCGGACTCCGATCAATACCGCGCCACCGAGGCCGCGCTCAACCACTACCTGGACCTCGCCCACCTGCAGGCCGCCGCCGCCGCGCCGCCGCTGCCCCCGGTAATAGGAGACGGCGTCGGCGTCACCGGCGAGTACTCCGCCACCGGCCAGCTTCTCGCCCGCCTCCAGCTCGAAGGCGACGCGCCCGGCAATTACCCATATCAGGAGGCAGCCGCCTCACCACCGCAACCCCAAGCTGCCATGCCAACCGCAACGCCGCGCTTCGGCTCAAAGACCATCGCCCGCGCCAATCACTTCTTCCATCGCCGCGGGTTGGACCTCGAGCTTGGACCTGGAACGCAGGCACCCGTGCCTCCCGCCTTCGATCCGCCGCACCTTCCGCCGGTCTACACCGCCGCGCTGGCGGAAGCAGTCAAGAGCTACCAGCACCGCCACGGCCTCACCGAAGATGGCAGGCTTACCCAGGACACCGTCAAAAGCCTCAACGTCCCGCTCACCGAGCGCGTCATCCAGCTTCAGGACTCGCTGGAGCGCTGGCGCTGGCTGCCCAACCAGTACGTCAACGCACCGCTGATGGTCAACCTGCCGGAGTTCGTCCTGCGCGGCTACAACCCCCAGCACCAGCTCGACTTCACCATGCGCGTTGTCGTCGGCAAGGTCGTCGGCGACCACGACACGCCCGTCTTCGCCCACATGATGCGCTACCTCATCTTTCGCCCCTATTGGAGTGTCCCCCACGACATCGTCGAGAAGGAGCTGATGCCGCACATCCGCGCCAGTGGCGTCGGTTACCTCGCCAGCAAGAACTTCGAGGTCACCGACAGCAAGGGCAAAGTCCTCACCAACTTCACCGCCAAGCAAGTCGAGCACGGCGGCCTGCAGGTGCGCGAGAAGCCAGGCCCCAAGAACTCGCTCGGCCTGATCAAGTTCATGTTTCCCAACCAGTACGACATCTATCTCCACTCCACGCCCGAGCCCCAGCTCTTCAGCCGCTCGCGCCGAGACTTCTCTCACGGCTGCATCCGCGTGCAGGATCCCGAGGATCTCGCCGTCTGGGTGCTCGCCGCCAGCGGCACCTCCGGCGTTGGCAAGAGCGCCTGGGACATCGACCGCGTCCACGACGCCATGACCACCGGCCCCGACAACTACGCGGTTGGCCTCAAGAATCCCATCCCGATCGTCATCTTCTACGCCACCGCCATCGTCGCCGAAGACGGCCAGACCCACTTCTTCGAAGACCTTTACGGCTACGACCAGGCGCTGCAGCAGGTCCTGTCCAAAGGCCCGCCATACCCCACGCAGCCCTATCCCAACACGCCCAAGCCCACGCCCGGCGACACCGCGTAAGAACGGTTGTCAGTTGCAGGTTGCTAGTTGCAGGCTTAAGCGGATGCCCGCGACAGGTCTTTAACCGGCAACCTGCAACTGCCGTAAACTTGAACTGTGCGGCGCATCTACATGGACGCCAACGCCACCACGCCTGTGTTGCCCGAGGTGCTGGAGGCGATGCGTCCCTTCTGGGCGGAGGAGTTCGGCAACGCCAGCTCCATTCACCAGCCGGGCCAGCGTGCACGCGCCGCGGTGGATCGTGCGCGCGAGTCGGTCGCCGCGCTGCTCAATTGCCGCGCCGCCGAAATCGTCTTCACCTCAGGCGGCACCGAGAGCGACAACATGGCGCTGTTCGGCCTGCTTAAGCCCGGCGACCACCTCATCACCACCAGCATCGAGCACCACGCCGTGCTGCACGCCGCGCAGGAGTTGGAATCCCGCGGTATCGCGGTCACCTTTCTGCCCTGCACGCCACAAGGGTTGATCGAAGTCTCCACGCTTCAGGCCGCACTCCGCCCCAACACCAAACTCGTCAGCGTAATGCTCGCCAACAACGAGACCGGAGTCATCGAACCGGTCCGCGAACTGGCCGGCTGTGCGCACGCCGTGGGCGCGCTCTTCCACACCGACGCGACCCAGGCCGCAGCCAAGCTGCCGCTGGACGTCAAGGCGCTCGGCTGCGATCTGCTCTCGATCTCCGGCCACAAGATGTATGCGCCACAGGGCACCGGCGCGCTGTTTGTCCGCCGCAACGTGCGCCTCCGGTCGATGTTCTTCGGCGGCCTGCACGAGCGCGGACGCCGTCCCGGCACGGAAAACGTCGCCGGTATCGCCGGACTGGGTAAGGCGGCCGAACTGGCGCGCGCGTGGCTGCTGGAGGATGGCCCGCAAGCGCTCACCACTCTACGCGACCGTCTGGAGCAGGGAATCCTGGCCGCAGTCCCCGAAGCCGGCGTGAACGGCGGCGGAGCAGCCCGTGTGGCCAACACCAGCAACCTCTGCTTCGATCATGTGGAGGCTGAAGCGCTGGTGATTGCGCTCGATCTGAAGGGGCTGGCGGTCTCCGGCGGATCGGCGTGCCAGTCCGGCGCAACCGAGCCGTCGCATGTGTTGCTGGCAATGGGCCTGAGCGAGGCCCGCGCGCGCGCCAGTGTGCGCTTTTCCCTGAGTCGTCTGACCACGCAAGATGAGGTTGACGCTGCGTTGGAGATTGTTCCCGCCGCCGTAGCCCGCCTGCGCGAACTGAGTCCGCGGAAGCAGCCGCTAGCTTTCAGCCGTTAGCTCCTAACTAACAACTGATAACTGACAACTGTCTCTACAGATACCAGGGAATGTCCACGACAATAATGCGCTGTTTGCCTTTGACCAGCAGCAGCAGCTTCAGCAACTGGACCCGCTGGTTGTGGAGCAGGTTCTCCCACCAGTGGTTCACCACCAGTTCGGGCAGCAGCACAGTGATTTTGCGATCGGGGTTCTGCTGCTCCAGCTCCAGAATGTAGTCCATCAGCGGCGCAATGATCTGGCGATACGTGGAGTGGAGCGTGATCAGTTCCGGCTCCGGCAGGCCTTTGTCATGGATGGGCTTGAGGACGTTTGCCTGCCAGACCTCAGCCAGCGAGGACTCGCCGTCCGCGCCCTCGACGTTGATGACCTTGACCTCATTTGACAACAGCACTCCGAAGCGCAGGGCCTTCTCGGTCATGCGGTCCCACCGGGCCATTGGAATCACCACCAGCGGTTCCTGCAGGTTGCTCAGGTTCAGCGGACCCATGGCGACGACGTCCTTCACCCGGGTGTAGTGCTGCTTCACCGCAACCATCAACAGGATAAGCGTGGGAATCAGCAGCGCCACAAACCACGCGCCGGAGGTGAACTTGGCGGCGAGGACGATGAGGGTCGTGGCCCCGGTCGCAACGGCGCCGGTGCCGTTCACGAACATGTGCCAGTAGCGCCCCTTGTGTTCACCGGGCTGCTTCTTCCAGTGTATGACCATGCCGGCCTGCGAGAGCGTGAACGCCAGGAATGCGCCGATGGCATACAGCGAGATCATTTTGTCGATGTCGCTGCTGAAGATGATGAGGATGACTGCCGTCAGCGCGGTGAGGGCATAGACTCCGGCCGAGAACAGCAGGCGCCGCCCGCGCAGGGTGAAGACGTGCGGCAGGTAATCGTTCATGGCCACGGCGCGGGCAACGCGCGGGAAATCGGCGAAGGCGGTGTTGGCGCTCAGGGTCAGGGCGAGGAAGATGGTCCAACTGGTGAAATGGAAGAACCAGCTCCGCCCGAAGACAGCCTGCACGATCAGGCTGAGCAGGCTCTGATAGCCCGGGAGGGTGGGGTCCATCGCCATGATCCCGTATTCCTTGGCCAGCCATGCAGTACCGAACAGCATAATGACCAGCGTGCCCATGATGACGGTCAGCGCCATCTGCGCGTTTTTGACCCTTGGTTCCCGGAAGGCCATTACGCCGTTCGAGACCGCCTCTACGCCGGTCATCGCCGCGCAGCCATTGGAGAAAGACTTCAGCGCCAGCCAGACGCCGAGACCAACCATGGTGGCCGGCAACGGATGTGGCATCTCCGCCAGCGCAACCGGATGGCCGTGGGACGCAAGGACGCGGAAGAAACCGAATACGACGGTGGTAAGCACGGTCCCGACAAACAGAAAAGTCGGAGCGATGAAAGCGGCGCCGGTGTCCTTGACCCCGCGCATGTTGACTAGGGCAAGGAACGCCAGCACGATCAGGCATAGCGCCAGCATGTGCGGCTCCAGCCAGGGTTGGTCGGAGACCACGGCTCCGATCCCAACCGTGATGCCGACTGCGGCCGTCAGAATGTAGTCGATCATCAAAGCAGCGGCTGCCACCAGGCCGGCGCCGGCCCCCAGGTTTTCGCTGGCGACGGTGTAGGAGCCGCCCCCGCCGGGATAAGCCGCAATCGTTTGGCGGTAGCTGAAAAAGACGATGCACAGCAGGACGAGAATTACCGTGACGATGGGAACGAGATGGGTAATGCCTGCGACCCCGAGCGGGATCAGCAGTGCCAGCGCCGTCTCGGGTCCGTACGCAGCGGAGGTCAGGGCATCGAGGCCGAAAATGGGGATTCCGGCAGCCACGCCGACGTGTTCGGCGCGCTCTTCGCTGGTGGCCAGGGGTCTGCCAAATAAAGAATCGGTAAAAGACATGGAAATCTAATAGTAAACAGGAACCCGCACCAGAACCAGACTTTTGTGACGCGCGACCATTTCTGCGCGCGACAGGATTGGCGCCAATTTGCGCGCAAATGCCCCAAAGGGTTACATTTCACCTGATTCTGCGCGACCGAACGCGATTCCGATTTTCTGCATCTCACTTCAGCAGCAAATTCCTGATCATTCCGGAGACGAAATGCCCAAGAATGCAAGCCAAACCAGCTCATCCCTCACCCGTAAGCGCCTTGTCGAGCTTCTCAACGAAGATCTTGCCCGCGAGTTCCAGGCGATCATCGCTTACGTCAACTACTCGCAGGTGCTCAAGGGTGCGGCCTATATGAACATCGCTGCCGAACTTGCCGTCCATGCGGGCGAGGAACTGGCGCACGCCATCATCCTCTCCAACCAGATCGACTACCTCGGCGGCATGCCCACAACGGTCCCCAAGCCGGTAAAAACCTCCGAGAAGGCCGAGGAAATGCTGCGCTTCGACCTCGACAACGAGAACGAGACGATTCGCCAGTACCGCCGCCGGGTGAAGCAGTGCGATGAACTCGGCGAGTACGCTACCGCCGAACACATCCGGGAGATTCTCATGCAGGAGCAGGACCACCAGATCGCCCTGGCGACCGCCTTGGGCATCGATCCACCGGACGTGGGCATAGCCGACTAATTCCCTTTGGCCCCGGCCGGCTGCGCACTGCGCTCTCTCCCCTTTCTCCCGCTCCAGGGAGCAACGCATGAGTGTCTTCGCACTTGACAGCCGCGCGAGCCATCCGTAGACCTTCAGATAGGCCCTTTTCTCACTTCCAACGAGGCACCCGACAAATGAATCGAATTCTTCGTTGCTGCATGCCCGTGCTCTGCGCCGGTCTGATCCCCATCCTTTCCGCGGCCGCGCAGAGTGCACCCGCGGCGCCGCCCACCGCCGCACCCGCTCAGCCCGCCGCCCGCGCCCCCTACAAACCGCAAAATCTGAAGGTGCTTCCCGAGGACACCGACCTCCGCAAAGTGATGCGCGGGTACGCCGGCGACCTCGGCGTCGAGTGCGAGTTCTGCCACGCCGTGAATCCGGCCACCAAGCGCGTTGATCCACCCTCCGACGCCAATCCCGTCAAGGAGACCGCTCGGTTCATGATTCAGTTGACCGACGATCTGAACAATAAGTACCTCGCGGAGATGCCGAACCGCCGCTACGCCGACCCCATCACCTGCGGTACCTGTCATCGCGGGGAGAAGCATCCGTCCATCTACGTTCCGCCGCCGCGTCCGGAGGGCAACCGCCCACCCGGAGCCGCGCCGGCGACACCGTCTCCCGCTGCCGCGCCGGCAGCGCCTGCGCCTCGCCCGGGGAACTAGCGCTGCGCTACGGCGTCATTCCGGTGATGAACGTCTGGGTAGCCTGGCCGCCGATCACGCGATACAGCGCAAACTGCCGCGAGTTCTGCGCGCGCAGCTCAAACAGCAGGCTGGCGCGGTTGGACGCCTCGGCGTCGACCGCATCCACCAGCCGCATGCGCGGCGTGCGGTCAAGATGAGCGGCGTCGGTGACATTCTTCAGCGCCATCTCCGGTTCGCCCTGCATGTTGACCTGCGCGACCAGCGTGACAAAGCGCAGCATCGGCCCCAGACCGTCCGTGTGGGCGTGGTAGACGAAGGTAGCTGCGCCGCCATAGCTCAGCGTGTAGCCCGACAGTTGCTCATCCAGCAACGCCTCGGGCGGCGGCGGAGGCGTCACCGTTGCTGCGCTGTGCCTCACCCTGCTGGTGGCTGCGCGCGAAGCCGGCGGCGGAGGAGGGGGCGTGGCGGGTGCGGCCGCGTTGGCAGTCTCGTACGCCGTTAACAGAGTGCGTGCAGCAGCCTCCATCTTGGTAAGAATGGCCTGGCGTTCATCGTCGCCCTCCCACGTCCGCGAAAAATCGTGTGGCGGACGATCCTCCGCATCCGACACCGCAGCCATCTGGTGCAGGTCCTGGTCGCCGGGAAGCCCCGAGAGCTTGGGAATATCCGTGTCCGTGAACGTGCCCTCGGGCTTCCCGCGGTGCAGCATTGGCCGGTTCGCGTCATCGTTCAGTGTGTTTCCTGCCTGCGATCCGCTCGCCTGGTCCTTTGCGGCCTGCGTCTGCTCGGGCGTGCGCCGGCGCAGGGTCGGCCGGTCGGAGTCATCCGCCGGCGCGTTGCCGGAACCGCCGGCCGAGGCGGTCTGGTCTTGGGTGCTGGACGAACGATGCAGCGTAGGCCGGTCGGGATCGTCCGCTGGAGTATCGGTCGCCGCAGACGCTGTGCCCGGCGCGGACTTTGCTGCTCCACCGGATCCGGGCGTCGCCGAGCGCGAAGAAAAGTGCGGGGCAGACTCGTCCTCATCCAGGCCATTCAGGCTGACGGCCACCGCCGAGCCCTTCAGCGTCGACTTCTTCGGCAGGGCCGGCGGTACAAACCTCCCATAGCCGAACCAGCCATCGTCGTAGGTCGTGGTCGCCGACTCGGGCGCGATCAGATGCCGCGCGAACTCCAGGTTCAGCGTCCCCAGAGGCGTGCCCGCCTTCTGCAACTCGTAGGCATTGCCGGTGAGCAGCGCAAACGGCACGGGCTGCGCGAGATAGACGCCCGCGTCATCAAGCTTGCCGTTGATGAAGAGCGAGACCGGGATAAGGCGGCTGGCGGTAGGCTTGGCCATGTCGCCCGTCCACTCGTAGACGCCCACCGCGCGGACGACGTTCTGCTGCTGCGCGACCTTGTGCGTTTGGGCACACGCGGGACCACACTGCGGCACAGCGATCGCCAGCGCTCCAAGCACGCCGGCGAGGGCCCGCAAACCGCGCTCGCTCCGATCCGGGTTCATCGACTGTTTAGACGGTGCCAAGGCGTCCTCGTCTCACCCCAAGAGTACCGCGAACGGATTCGCTCGCGCTCGGCTACCATTACGGCGTGAGCTCTCAGTCCGCCGACCCCGCGCCCATTCTCCCGGTACCAATCCTCCAGGTACAGGAGCTGTCGATCGGATTTGGCAACAGCGAGGCCGTCCACGCCATCTCATTCGCGATCGGCGCCGGCCAGGTTCTTGGCCTGGTGGGCGAGTCGGGCTCGGGCAAGTCGGCAACGGCGCTGGCGTTGCTGCGGCTGCTTCCTCGCTCGGCGAACGTCTCGGGAAGGGTCCTGTTTGCCCCGCCCGGCGATCCAGGCAAGGACACTCCGACCGACCTGCTGGCGCTGCCCGAGCGCGAGATGCGGCTCCGGCGCGGCAGCGATCTGGCCATGATCTTCCAGGAACCGATGACCGCACTGAACCCGGTGATGCGGGTTGGTTCGCAGATCGCCGAAGCGGTCCGGGCGCACCAGCCGGCGATGAGTTCGAAAGCGGTGGACCGGCTGGTGCTCGATGCCATGCGCGAGGTGGCCCTGCCCGATCCGGAGCGGCGCGTGCGCGACTATCCGCACCAGTTCTCCGGCGGCCAGCAACAGCGGATTCTCATCGCCATGGCTATTGTGAACCGGCCCGCGCTGCTGATAGCGGACGAGCCAACCACCGCGCTCGACGTCACCGTGCAGGCGCAGATCCTGGCGCTGCTGAAGCAATTGCGCCGGACCCACGGCCTGTCCATGCTCTTCATCTCGCACGATCTCGCCGTGGTCGCGCAGGCGTGCGACCAGCCCGGCGACCAGATCGCGGTGATGCAGCAGGGGCGCATCGTGGAGCGCGCGCCCACGCTCGATCTCTTCCGCAGTCCACAGCATCCCTATACGCGAAAACTGCTGGCCTCCGCGCCCACCATGACAAGCGACCGCACGCGACCGCTGGCTTCGCTCGTCACCTAGGCCGCGAGCCATCTCTTAGACAAAAGGATTGCGGATCGTAAGCGTGCCGATCTTCTGCCCATCCTGCATGTCCTCGGAGTAGACCGTATCGCATCCGGCGTCGATGGCGGCGGCGAGGATGAGCGCGTCGTAGATGCTGTAACCAGAATCTGCAGCGATCTTCAGCGCGGCCTCATGAACTCGCACCGTGAGTGGAGCCGGCGGCTCACACAGGCTCCGAATGTCCTCCAGCGCCGCGGAGATTTCTGCCCAGGATTTCTTCAGCTTCCGCCGCGCGACCGCTGCAAACTCATTCAAGACCTGAACGTTGATATGTCCGCCGCCGGCGATCAGCTTCTGAGCGATCGCCGCGCGGGCATCGTTGTCCGAGACCGCGTGGATCAAAATGTTCGTGTCCAAGAACTGGCTAACGCTCATTCGCCTCGACCCGATCGAATTTGAATCCCGCCGGCAGCTTCCAACGCATCTTCCGCAGCCGCTCTAGCGCCTGCTCGCGGCTGCGGTCGCGGTCGATCTCGAACTCCCGCGCGCCCGCGATCCGCACCTCGATCTGGTCGCCCTCTTTCAAATCCAGCGCTTCGACCACAACCGCGGGCAGGCGAACCGCAAGACTGTTTCCCCACTTCGAAACTTGCATCGCGCCTCCTTAGATATACATCCGATATAGTATATCAATGCCGTCGGACCTGCGATAGACTGGAGTTTTGTGCGTCTATGCACGAAAACTGCCATGCGCGCCCTTATCCTCTCCGACATCCACGCCAACCTTGAAGCCCTGAACGCAGTTCTTGCGGCGGCCGGCGAGTGGGATGTGCTGTGGAACCTGGGCGACATGGTGGGCTATGGCGCCAGCCCCAACGAGGTGCTGAAAAAGATCCGGCCGCTGGCCACCCTGACGGTGCGGGGCAACCACGACCGCGTCTGCTCCGGGATCAGTTCGTCGCTGACGTTCAATCCGACCGCGCGCGCAGCAGCCATGTGGACGCTGCAAATGCTCACTCCGGACAACCTGCTCTGGCTGCGGTCGCTTCCGCAGGGGCCGCTGCAGCCGGAACAGCAGACGCCGGCAGAACCGCTGGTGACGCTGGCGCACGGCTCGCCGCTGAACGAAGACCAGTACATCATGACCATGCGCGATGCTTGGGCTCCACTGCAACAGATGACCACGGCGATCACCTTTGTCGGGCACACACACATCCAGGGCGGCTTCTCGCAGAAGGAGCACGACTGGCACGAACTGCGGCCCCGCTATCGCAGCCGCTCGAGCGCGGACACCTGGACCATGCCGATCCCGCCGGGAACGCGCAACCTCATCAATCCCGGCTCGGTTGGCCAGCCGCGCGACTGCGACTGGCGGGCCGCGTTTGCCATCTACTCGAGTGAAGCCCGCGAAATTGTCTACCATCGCGTGCCGTACGACCTCCGTCGCGCGCAGGGCCGCATCCTGATGGCTCGCCTGCCCGAGCGCCTGGCGGCCCGCCTGCGCGAAGGGCGATAGGACCTACGCCGCCGCGATCGATTTTCTGGACGAGAGCCCCTCTGATCTATACCATTGCATGCCGGGGGAGCTTAGCGGTTCCTGTCGCGGCGATAGTGCTTGGGGGCGGTCATGCACGAAGACCGCCGGAGCGCCGTTGGCGCGATTGAGGAAGGGCGCTAAGGCCCCCATTTCGCGTTTCACCCTTCGACAATCTCGTTCGGTGCTGACGGCAATCGTCAGACCGCGGTTGCTTGTTCTTCAAGGGTGCTGGCCAGCGATTCCCACTCGGCCGTGAGGGCGGTGCGTAGGCTGCGCAGGTCTTCCAGTTCAGCGGCGGTGCGCTGCGAGTCTTCGGCGGAGGTGTAGTGGCCGAGATGTTCCTCGGCGGCGGCGACGCGCGCGTCGATGGCGGAGAGTTCGCCTTCGATCAGGGCGACGCGGTCTTCCAATTGTTTCAGCTTGATGGGATTCAGCCGCTTGACCGGAGCTTTCGGCGGCTGCGCCGCAACGCCGCCGGAGACCTCGCTGAGTTCGGATTCGTCGGGGTCCTCCGGGTGGTCAGGCTCTCTTGGGACCACCGCCTTCGGGTGCGGGACTGCGATGGGTTTCAGGCCGGATGCGAGCGAGACAGCCACCTGCTCCGGGCCGCCCTGCTTGCGCCACAGGTAGTCTTCGTAGTTGCCGGGGTAGATGTGCATGCGGCGGTCTTCCACCTCGAAAACGCGCGTCGCCAGCCCGTCGATGAAATAGCGGTCGTGCGACACGAACAACACCGTGCCGGTGAAGTTGGCGATCGCTTCCAGCAGCACATCCTTCGCGCGCAGGTCCAGGTGGTTGGTCGGCTCGTCGAGCAGCAGCATGTTCGCCGGTGACACCAGCATCTTCGCCATGGCGTAGCGGTTGCGCTCGCCGCCGGAGAGTACGCCCAGCTTCTTGAACACATCATCGCCGGAGAACATGAAGCAGCCGAGCAGCGAGCGTAGCTCCACCACCGGAACTTTGGGCGCGATGCCGGCGATGTCGTCCAGCATCTGCGCGTCGGGGTCGAGCACCTTGTACTGGTCCTGCGCAAAATAATCCGCCAGCACGTTATGCCCGAGGCGAACCGTGCCGGCGGTTGGCGGCTCCAGGCCGCTCAGCAGGCGGATCAGCGTCGACTTGCCCGCGCCATTCGCGCCCACCAGCGCAATGCGCTCGCCGCGTTCAATCTGAAAATTCAGGTCTTCGAGCACATGCTTCACCCCGCCCGGCTTCCCATCAACCGGCGGCATCGGGTAGTCCTTGCTCAAATGCGAAACTTCAATCACCGTGCGGCCGCTCGCGGGCGGCTGCGGGATGGTGAAGTGGATGGTCCCCTCTTCCTCCGGCACTTCGATGCGCTCGATCTTCTCCAGCTCCTTGATTCTCGACTGCACCTGCTTGGCCTTCGTCGCCTGGTAGCGGAAGCGGTTGATGAATGCCTCCAGCGCCTCGATGCGGTCGCGCTGGTTCTTGTACGCCGCCATCAAGGTCGCCCGCCGTTCCTCCTTCTGCTGAACATATTTCTCATAGTTCCCGTGGTAGACATGCATGTGCTTGTTCCATATCTCAACGGTCTTGTTCACCGTGACATCGAGGAAGTAGCGGTCATGCGAGATCAGGATGTAGGCGTTGGGATAGTCGTGCAGGTAGTTTTCCAGCCAGTTGCGGCTCTCCAGATCCAGATGGTTGGTCGGCTCGTCCAGCAGTAGCAGCGACGGCTTCTGCAGCAGCAGCTTAGCCAGCGCGATGCGCATCTGCCAGCCGCCGGAGAACTCTTCGGTCTTGCGTTCCCAGTCTTCCTTGTTGAAGCCGAGTCCGCTGAGCACTGCTCCTACCTGCGAGTCGAGGGTATAAATGTCGTGTACGTGGAGCTGATCGGCGATGTCGGAGTAGCGGTCGGCAGCGGCAACGTACTCACGCGACTTGGGATCGGCGGTCGAGAGCGTGTGCGTAATCCCTTCGGCCTCGCGCTCCAGCGCGTGCAGGTGGTCGAAGACGGACAGGCATTCGGCGAACACGGTCTTGCCGCGCAGCGCCAGGCCGTCCTGCGGGAGATAGCCGAGGGTCGTCCCCTTCACCCGCGTAAGCTGCCCATAGTCGACGGTTTCAAGGCCGGCGAGGATCTTCAGGATGGTGGACTTGCCCGTGCCGTTGCCGCCAACCAGGCCGGTGCGCTCGTCCGGCGTGATCAGCCAGTTGACGTCTTCAAAGAGGAGTTTTTGGCCAAAGCGCTTGCCGGCGGCGGAGAGTTGGAGCATCGACTTCTATTTTCTCATTGCCGGAAGAAATCGATGCTTCCCCTTGCAGAAGGAAATCTCCCTTTGCAGGTGCAAGGGTTTCTTGTGTTCTCTCGCCGCCGGCGATTCAGGCGCCGCGACAGCCCCTCGGGTTATTTCTGAATCTGCTTCAGATAGCTCGTCAGATTCACGATTCGCTGATGGACCTCCAGGGCACTATCCGGGCTGGTTCCGTCCAGCGTCAGCATCAGGCCTCCCCAAATCGGCATCTCCGCCGAACCGTGCGCCGGAATTACTCCGAACTTGAGGACGGTTTGGATGTGGTCCGCTGGGAACACTCCGCCATTCCTCCGGCTCAGCGCGGTCAGATCGCTGGGAGGAGTCTTCAATGCAGGTGCGGCACGCCCGCTTCCGGTGCCGTCGACGCCGTGGCATACGGCGCAGTAGGTGGCGTACATCTGTTGTCCGGATACGGAGGGAGTCGGCCTGATTGGCACCAGTTTTATGTTCGGTGTTGGTTGTTGTGCGACGACAAAAAAAATGGCGGATGCAAATCCGGCCATAAGCGCTGCTTTTATAGATATAAGTTCCGGCATAAGAGACCTCCTTTTGCCGACAGGTACATTAGTCCCTTGGCAGGAGGCATACTGTGACGGCGGACACACCTCCGCGGCGGGGGAACCCCGGCAGCCAGTGGCGTCGCAGACCTTACTATCTATATGATTCGCGCCCAGTTACTCTTGCATCTCTTCGGGACCCGGTCAGATCGAATACCCGCTGATTTACCAGCATGGCAGCGTCCCGGCGAGGGTCATAAAATCCCAGATCGTCATCACCGCCGAGCCATGGATCAATGCCGTTGCAGGAAGCGTCAAAGGAGATATGAGGATGAGGACGAGCGCGTGATTCAATCCGGCCAAACGGAGCAAACCCGAGGCACGAACCATCCGGTTCCGTCGCAAAGTCCGGCGCAACACCGGCGCCGGGTCCCGCGCTGGCTGGCATGGACGGCAGGCGCGGCTCTGGTGCTGCTGGCTGCCGGAGCTGCGGTGGTAGCGTATGTCATTCACAATGCAGAGCCGATCCTGCGCCAACGGGTGATTGCCAGCCTGGAAGAACGATTCCGCGCGCCGGTGGAATTGGACGCGCTGCGCATCTCGCTGCTGCGCGGGCTGGAGGCTTCGGGCACTGGGCTGCGAGTATTTCCGGTTGAGGATCCGAATCAGCCGGACGCGCATCCGGCGGGCGCGAAGCCGATGCTTTCGGTCGAGCGTTTCGAGTTCCGAACCGGGCTCAGGGAGTTGTTTGAGCCGACCATGCGGGTGGGCACGGTCAGGGTCGACGGGATGCGGCTGGACATTCTGCCGAAGTCGAGCGGCGGGCCGCTGACGCCGCGCGCAAAACTACCCGCGAAGTGGAAGCTGAGCATTGCGATGGACACGATTCTGTGCCGCGACGTGACGCTCACCATCGAGACCAACAAGCCGGGGAAGGAGCCGCTGGTGTTCGCGATCCACGACGTGACGTTGCACGACGTCGGCCCGGGGAAGGCGTTTCCCTTCGAGGCGTCGCTGGCGAACCCGAAGCCGGTTGGGGAGATTCACTCGCTTGGGCACTTTGGGCCGTGGGCAGCCGAGGACCCGCGCGAGACGCCGGTAGACGGTAGCTACTCCTTTACCAACGCAGACCTGGCGACGATCAAGGGAATCTCGGGAACGCTCTCGTCGACGGGAAAGTACAGCGGCACGCTGGGCGAGATCCGCGTGGCCGGCACGACCGAGACACCGAACTTCGCACTCGACGTGAGCGAGCATCCGGTGGACCTGCACACGCAGTTCGATGCGACCGTGGATGGAACGACCGGCGACACCAGGCTGAACTCCGTGCGTGCGTCGTTGCTGCACACGGTGCTTCAGGCGAGCGGCATGGTGATGCGCGCCAGCGATATGCCGGGAGGCGGGGAGAGTGTGCCGGGACACTTCATCGACATTTCGGTGGAAAGCACTCAGGCGCGCGCGGAGGACCTGCTGAGGCTCGGCACCAGAACCAGTCCGCCGCTCCTGCAGGGAGAGATGACGCTGAGCGCCCGGGTGAGCATCCCGCCAGGCCACGCCAGCCTCACCCGGAAGATGCGCGTGCAGGGCACCTTCACCATCCACGGCGCGACCTTCAACAATCCGCAGTGGCAGCAGACCGTGAACCAACTCAGCGCGCGCGCGAGCGGCAATCCCGAGCAGGCGAATGCGGCGGACGCAGCCCACGTGGCCTCGGCAATGAGCGGCGACTTTGTGCTGGCGAACGCGATGCTGGACGTGTCCAGGCTCAACTACCAGATGCCGGGAGCGCAGGTGGATCTCACCGGGAAGTACGGCCTCGACCGGGAGACCTTCGACTTTGGCGGCACGGTGCGGACCCAGGCGACGGCGTCGGAGATGCTGACCGGATGGAAGAGCATTCTGGCGATGCCGCTCGACCGGTTACTGAAGAAGAATGGCGCCGGACTCGAGGTCCCAATCAAGATAAGCGGGACCAGGTCGAAGCTGAATCTTGGTCTCGACCTGGACCGGCTGTTCCCGCACCCGAAGGACGCCGCGCCGCCGGACCGGCAGGCACCGCCCCGTCCGTAACCTCGGGCCAATTAGACGAGTACGGCAAGAGTCGTCGAGTAGAATCCGGCATCTGGCTCTGCTACTGTCAAGGTGGGAGGCTGATGCCGATCGAGTCACACATTTCCTCCGATCCCCTGGATCGAACGCCCGGCCCGCCGCCTGCGGAAGCCGCGACCGCCTTGGGGGCTCCGGAACCAGAGGCAGGCGCAGCTGCGCCCGTCTGGCTGCAGCGGCTCTCGCTGTTTGTCCTGGTGCTGTTCTGCGTTTACCTGGGCGTGCTGGTGATGATCCTGCCCTGGTGGACGCGGGTGTGGGACCACAATCTGTTTATCCAGTCGCACCCTGCGCTGGCCGCGGTACTGCATACCGGCGCAGTGCGCGGGTTGATCTCCGGCCTTGGCCTGCTCGATATATGGATTGGCGTCTCCGAAGCGGTACACTACCGCGACCACCGTCCCTAGAGAAAGCTGGCTGTGCCAGACGGTGAAAACGTTGAACACAGCAGAAAAAGAAGAAGATCGAATGCCACGAAAAAGTCCCGAACCGTTGTATCCCGCCCTGCTTGCCTACCAGAATCAAGACTTCCTTAGCTCGCCCGACGGCCGGGTATTCCGCATGCTGGCCGAGTACCAGGAGCCGATGACGCGCTTCCGCCGCGAGCGCATCCAGGACACCGTGGTGTTCTTCGGCTCAGCGCGGTTCCGCGCGCTCGATGTCGCCAGCCACGAGCTGGAGCTGCTGGAGAACACCGGCTCCTGCAAGCCCGCGCCCGCCGACGAGCAACCGGCGCGCAAGGAAGAAGTGGAGCGCGGCGAGGCATCGGCGCAGCAGCTTCGCCTGGCCGAGGCCGCGGTGGAGATGTCGCAGTACTACGAGGACGCGCGCAAGCTGGCGGGGATGGTCTCGCGCTGGGCCATGACGCTGCCCGGCCGGCGCCATCGCTACGTCATCACCTCGGGTGGCGGCCCGGGAATCATGGAAGCGGCCAACCGCGGCGCCTACGAGGCTGGCGCGAAAACCATCGGCCTCAACATCAAGCTGCCCTTCGAGCAGATGCCCAACCCCTACATCACGCCCGACCTCAACTTCGAGTTCCACTACTTCTTCATGCGCAAGTTCTGGTTCGCGTACCTGGCCAAGGCGCTGGTGGTCTTTCCCGGCGGCTTCGGCACCTTGGACGAAATGTTCGAACTGCTTACCCTCGCGCAGACCCAGAAGCTGGCCAAGAGAATCACCGTGCTCATCTACGGTTCAAGTTACTGGAAGAGCGTAATCGACCTCGACGTCCTGGCCGACAAGGGCGCCATCTCGCGCAAGGACCTGGAGCTGTTCCAGTTTGCCGATACGCCGGAACAGGCCTTCGAGCTGCTGAAGGCCGGGTTGATCGAAGACATGCAACGCCAGGCTGAGTGGGAGCACGACCACCTGCCGCCGGCCGAGGGAATTCCCGAAACTCCCGCTCCGGACGCCCAGGCGCTGCTCGGCCCCGACATCGCCAAGACGCGATAAGGCAAAGAAAACAGGTCGATTCGGTAACTTCTGCCGCATCAGAATCGCGGCTCGGACGAATGTGTGCCCAGTTCCACATTGCCCAGCGTGGTACCGCTTCGCGCACAATTCTCGGTGCAGTCATACTGCCGTCACATGGCTTCCGGAAACTATAAGTGCAGAAACTTGCACAGAAGCCGGAGGCAAGCCCTATGAGTCGGACCGTTTCCTACCTGTGGCGCGAACCGCATGCTGCCGCCGGCTTCACCGCCGGGGTGTCGTTGCACAGTCATACCAATCAGTCCAGGGAGACGCTGGACTTCATCGCCGACCTTTCCACCGACTGGGGAGTGCTGCAGCCGCTCATGCGTTGGGCGGAGGGCCGCTGCCTCAAGACCACCGGCATCCGGCCAGATTACGCGCGCAGCTACTGGACGCCGCCGTTGACCCCGAAGCTGGCGTTCGACCTGGAGCGCGGGCAGATCGAAGAGAAGCTGCAACTGCCTGCAATGGTATCGATTACGGACCACGACGACATCCAGGCGCCCATGCTGCTGCGTTCGCTCTCGTCGGCGCGGCAGATTCCGGTGTCGCTGGAGTGGACGGTGCCCTTCGGCCCCCCGGATACGCCCACCGCACTCCATCTCGGCATCCACAACCTGCCCAGCGCCACCGGAACGAAATGGATGCAGCGCATGGAAGCCTTCACAGCGGTCCCGGTCGCCGAACGCCCGCCGAAGCTGCTGACCGACATGCTCGCCGAGCTGGACGAGCTGCCCGGCGTCCTCATCGTCTTCAACCACCCGCTGTGGGACCTCTACCGCATCGGCAGGGAGAAGCACCTGTTCCTGGTCAATGACTTCCTGGCGGTAAACGGCCAGTTCATCCACGCGATCGAGCTGAACGGCCTGCGCCACTGGGATGAGAATCGCGAGGTCACCGCGCTGGCGGCCAGGTGGAACCAGATCCTGATCAGCGGCGGCGACCGGCACGGCATCGAGCCCAACGCAAACATCAACCTGACCCGCGCAACCAGCTTCACCGCCTTCGTGCACGAGGTTCGCCGCGAGCGGCAGAGCCACGTCCTCTTCATGCCGCAGTACGCCGAGCCGTGGAAGCACCGCATCCTGAACTCCACGCTGGCGGCCATCCGCGACTATCCCGACTTCCCCGAGGGCTCGCGGCGCTGGGATGAGCGCGTCTACCACCCGGATGCCGAGGGCAAGATCCGCCCGCTGGCCGAACTCTGGCGCCGCGGCAGCGCACCCGCGTTTGTGTCGGCAGTGGTTGGCCTGGTGCGGACGCTCGGCGCCGCCCCGGTGTCCAGCGGGTTGCGGCTCGCCTGGAACGACTCGGGCGCGATGCGGTCCGCTCTGGCGGATAAGTTCTAGAGTTTAGCGATCTGCGGTTGAACGCTCATTACCCGGCCGGGACCAGCGGTTGCCAGAGCTCGACCCGATTGCCTTCAGGGTCCGTGATCCAGGCGAAGCGGCCATAGTCGGCGTCATCGCGCTTGGGATCGATCGGGACCCCGGCGGCGGCGAGCTGCGTGAGCAGCGCGTCCAGGTCGTCGACCCGGTAGTTCACCATGCACGACTGCGGCCCGCTCCCGAAGTACTTGGTGTCTGCGGGGAACAGCGACCACGCCGTACTGCCAGTGGTGGCCGGGACTTCGTCCGACCACAGGAACTGCGCGCCGCCCCATTCGCTGAGCTGAATCCCGAGATGTTGGGCATACCACGCGCCCAGCGCTTTGGGGTCGCGGGCCCGCAGGAAGACGCCGCCGATGCCAGTGACGCGGGCCATGGCTAGAGTTTCTCCACGATCACCGCGGTGCCATACGCCAGCACCTCGGTCACGCCCTGCATCAGCTCATTGGCGTCGTAGCGCGCCATGATGACGGCGTTGGCGCCGTGTTCGGCGGCGTGGTCCATCATCATCACAAAAGCGTCCTGCCGGGTCTTCTCGCACAAGTCGGTGTAAAGGGTGATGTTGCCGCCAACCAGCGTCTGCAAACCGGCGCCCAGCGTGGCGAAAACATTGCGCGAGCGCACGATAATGCCGCGCACGACGCCCAGGCTGCGGACGATCTTGTAGCCGGGAAGCTCGAGCGCGGTGGTAACCATCGAGAAATCGAGGTTGACGGGGGGTTGTGGAGTGGTGTATCCGGACATGCGTTCTCCTTCGAAAACTGTCTGGTTCGCAAGCGATTGTACGCCCGCCGGGTTGAGGAATTTCCGGAAAAATTGTCAGTTGCCGGTAGCGAGCGAGCCGACCAGCGCGCTGACGGCGCCCGAGTCGATGGTGCTGGCGGCAAGCTCAATGGCGGCGCGGAAGGCTTCGTGGCGAAGGTTCGGCGAGGCCGGAACCGCACCGGCAGTGATCAGCACGGCCGCGGCGTTTAACAGGACAACATCGCGGCGAGGGCCGGTCTCGCCGGCGAAGATGGCGCGGAGAATTGCGGCGTTGGCGGCGGCATCCCCTCCGCGCAGCGATTCGAGGGGTGCGCTGCGCAGGCCCACCTGCTCCGGCGTCAGGGTGTCGAAGCTGATCGCGCCGCCGTACACCTCGGCCAACTGGGTGGGGCCGGAGATGGAAAGCTCGTCGAGCCCTTGTGCGGCCTGCGCGCCCGCGCTGCCGTGAACCACGAAGGCGTGGCGAACGCCGAGCAGGCGCATCGCCTCCGCGACGATCGGCACCAGGTGCGCCGCGTATACGCCCATCACCTGGGCGCGCGCGCCGGCGGGGTTGGTAAGCGGGCCGAGCACGTTGAACACGGTGCGAACCCCAAGCGCTCGGCGCACCGGCATCACCGCCTTGATGGCCGGGTGCAGCGCAGGCGCGTGCAGAAACGCGAAGCGGTGGGTACGGATCGCAGCGGCCGCATCGGCCGGCGAAAGCGCAACCGGGATGCCCAGCGCTTCCAGGACGTCTGCGGAGCCGCACTCCGACGTAACCGCGCGGTTGCCGTGCTTGGCGACCAGATGCAGCGCGCCGGCAGAGTTCTCGGCGGCGGCGGCCACCAGCGCGGCGGCGGTGGAAATATTGAAGGTGCCGCTGGAGTCGCCACCCGTGCCGCAGGTGTCCACCAGCAGGCTGCGCTCCTCGTGATTCAGCGGAACGGATGTCGCGGCAGCGCGCATGGCCTCCACAAAGCCGGCGAGCTCTTCGGGGGTTTCGCCGCGTGCAGTGATGGCGCCCAGCAGCGCGGCCAGCTCAATATCCGTGAACTGGCCGCTGAGAATCTGCTGCATCAGGTCGCGCGCCTCCTCGCGAGTGAGGATCACGCGGTCTTCGAGGATGTGTCTCAGATAAGGCTGCGGCATAAGACAGTTCTCAGTTGTCAGTTCTCAGTTGCTAGTTGCTAAGTTGCTAGTTGTGATTAAGCGTAGCAGGGTGGTTGGGAGTTTGCGTCGGCCAATGTATGCTTCGCAGGAGAACTGAGAACTGAGAACTGAGAACTGAGAACTGAGAACTGAGAACTGAGAACTGAGAAATCCCCATGCGTCTCTGGTTCGCACACAGCTCCGAGGTCCCGATCTACCGCCAACTGGTCACCCAGATTGTTCTTGCGGTGCTGTCCGGCGATCTGCGTCCCGGCGACCGGCTGCCCAGCACGCGCGAGTTGGCGCGGCGGTTCGCGCTGCATCCCAACACCGTCAGCGCGGGCTATCGCCAGTTGGAGAAGGAAGGCTGGACCGAGCGCCGCCGCGGCAGCGGCATCTACATCCGCGCGAATGCCGAACCGCCATCCACCCCGGAGCAGCGCATCGATCACCACATCGCCGGATTCTTCCGGGCGGCGCGCGAACTGGGCCTTCCCGAAGCGGCGGTGCGGGCGCGGGTGCTCGAGTGGCTCGCCGCACCTCCGCCCGATCACTTCCTGCTGATCGATCCCGACCCCGGCCTACGGCGCATTCTGCTGACGGAGCTTCGCCAGATTACGGGGTGGGAGGTCCGCGAGGCGTCGCCGGAGACGTGCAGGAACCGCCAGACCCTGGCAGCGGCGATTCCGCTCTGCCGCCCCAGCAAGGCCAAACTGGTGCGTGCGACGCTGCCCAAGGGCGTGGAGTTGGTCACGCTGCCCATCCGCTCGCCCACCGGGTGGCTCAGCCCGTGGCTGCCCGCGCCCAAAGGTCATTTGGTGGGTGTGGCGTCGCACTGGCCGGAGTTCCTCGACGGTGCGCGCACTATGCTGACTGCCGCCGGCCTGCCCCCAGAGTCGCTCATCTTCCGCGACTCCCGCGCCTCGCGCTGGCGTCGCGGGCTGGAGCAGGTAACGGCCATCCTTTGTGACAGCTACACGGCGACCCTGCCGGCGCTGCCGCAGCGGCCGTTTCACATTATCTTTCCGCTGCTCGCCGACACCGCCGACGGCCTGCTGCGCGAGTATTCGCAGGAACCGCCAGTGTCGTAGAAATACGAAGTGTCGGCTCCGCGCCGCAAGATCTCATCATCGGTGCGGTAGCATTAATCTCGCGAGGGCGTAGCGCCGCGATTATCGCCAATCACGCGCGGTAATCGATGCGCTCGAATTGCTGGTCTCTCCGCCCATCCGCTAGTATCAACTGTGCGCGCACTTTTTAATATCTTTCCGCGCCCGAGAAAAACACCCAATGAAGATCCACGAGTATCAGGCAAAAGACATCCTGCGGAAGTACGGCGTACCCGTGCCCGAAGGCGAGATGGCCACCACGCTGGAAGAAGCAGACAAGGCCGCAAAGACCCTGTTCGGCAAGGGCAACGTGGCCGTAGTGGTCAAGGCGCAGATCCACGCGGGCGGACGCGGCAAGGGCGGCGGCGTCAAGGTAACCAAGACGATCGAGGACGCGGACGCCGCTGCGAAGGCAATCCTCGGCATGCAGTTGGTCACTCACCAGACCGGCCCCAGCGGACAAAAAGTCCAGCGGCTACTGATCGAAGCCGGCTCGGCCATTGCCCGCGAGCTCTACCTGGGGCTGGTGCTGGACCGCGCCAACGCCAAGATCGTCTTCATGGCGTCGCAGGCCGGCGGCATGGAGATCGAGCAGGTAGCCCACGACACACCCGAACTCATCTACAAGGAGACCATCGAGCCGGCCATCGGCCTCCAGCCATACCAGGCCCGCAAGCTGGCGTTCAAGCTCGGCCTCGCGCCCAAGCAGATCAACCCGGCGGTCTCTTTCATGATGGGCCTCTACAAGGCGTTCGTAGAAAACGACTGCAGCCTGATGGAGATCAACCCGTTCATCACCACCAAGGACGGCGACCTGCTGGCGCTGGACTGCAAGATCAACTTCGACGACAACGCCATGTTCCGCCACAAAGACCTCAAGGAGTTGCGCGACCTGGCCGAGGAAGATCCACTCGAAGTCGAAGCCTCCAAGTTCAACCTGAACTACATCAAGCTGGACGGCTCCATTGCCTGCATGGTCAACGGCGCGGGCCTGGCGATGGCCACCATGGACATCATCCACTACGCCGGCGGCTCGGCCGCGAACTTCCTCGACGTAGGCGGCGGCGCCAATCAGGAGCAGATTGAGAATGCGTTCGGCATCCTGCTCAGCGATCCGCACGTCAAGGCGATCTTCATCAACATCTTCGGCGGCATCCTGCGCGTGGATGTGCTGGCCTCGGCAGTCGTCGCTGCGGCAAAGAAGCTGGATGTGAAGCTTCCGATTATCCTGCGTCTCGAAGGAACCAACGTAGAAGAGGGCCGCAAGATACTCAAAGAATCCGGCCTGAAATTTGAAGTCGGCGCAACCATGAAGGAAGCCGCGGATCTTGCCGTGGCAGCAGCACGTTGACCGTTATTCGTTCTTCGTTGTCCGTTCTCGTTGTAAGTTGAGCGTTGTTCCTGGTGAGGCGTGTGGCTAAATCATTTCGCGAGTTGCGGGTTTGGAACAAGGCCATGGACCTGGCGGCGCTTATTTATTGCGTGACTGCCGAGTTTCCGAAGAGCGAGATATATGGGCTTACGTCGCAAATGCGTCGAGCAGCGGTCTCAATCCCCAGCAACATCGCGGAGGGCTCGGTGCGAGGCACACGGAAGGATTTCAAACAGTTTGTCGCGATCGCACGAGGCAGTAATTCGGAGCTACAGACGCAATTGCAGCTTGCCAAGCGTCTGGAATTCGGCCATGCCGCTCAGGTTGCCGAGGCGGAGGAACTTACAAATGTTGTGGGCCAGATGCTGAGTGGCCTGTCAAAATACCTTGCCACTCCACGTACTGTGGGCGGCGTAAAAGTAATGTCTTGAACGTAGAACGGACAACGGACAACGGAGAACGAAATGTCAGTTTTAGTTGATAAGAATACGCGACTCATCGTGCAGGGGATTACCGGACGTGAGGGGACCTTTCACGCGAAGGGCTGTGATGAGTACGCGAAGCAATTTGGCAATAAGCTCGTCGTTGGCGGCGTTACGCCGGGCAAGGGCGGCACCATCCACGAAGGCTGGCCCGTATTTAACACCGTGGAAGAAGCCGTTTCCGCTACAGGCGCGAATGCGACGGTCATCTTCGTCCCACCGCCGTTTGCCGCCGACGGAATTCTGGAGGCCGCCGCGGCTGGCGTGCCGCTGATCGTCTGCATCACCGAAGGCATCCCGACGCTCGACATGGTGAAGGCGTGGGAGATTGTGAAGCGGTCGAGCTCGCGGCTCATCGGCCCCAACTGCCCGGGCGTGATCTCGCCAGGCAAGGCCAAGATCGGCATTATGCCGGGCCGCATTCACAAGGAAGGCTCGGTGGGCATCGTCTCCAAGTCGGGCACGCTGACCTACGAAGCGGTCTATCAGCTCACTACGCGCGGCATCGGCCAGTCGACGGCCATCGGCATCGGCGGCGACCCCATCATCGGGACCACCCACATCGACGCGCTCAAGCTGTTGAATGCCGATCCGGAGACCGAGGCGATCATCATGATCGGCGAGATTGGCGGCTCCGCCGAAGAGGCAGCAGCCGAGTACATCAAGGCCAACGTGAAGAAGCCCGTAGTCGGCTTTATCGCCGGTCAAACGGCGCCTCCAGGACGGCGCATGGGCCACGCCGGCGCCATCATCTCCGGTGGCGAGGGCACGGCCGCCAGCAAGATGGCGGCAATGTCCGCCGCGGGCATTCACGTGGTCAAGTCGCCAGCCGAAATGGGCGAGATGATGGCAAAGGTGCTGGGCAAGGCGTAGTTCGCCGAAACAGTCCAAGGAGGCGGCCTATACTTCGGTATGCGCCGCCTTCTTCTTGTCCCCGCTCTTCTGGTTGCTCTGTCCACCTCTGCGCAGACAGTTACGGTCAGCTTTCCCGCCGCGCAATCGGCCAGGCCGCTGGACGGTCGTGTGCTGTTCCTGCTCTCGAATAATCCGGGCGCCGAGCCGCGGATGCAGATCGACGACTCGCCGCGCTCGCAGATTGTCTTCGGCGTCACCGTCGACGGCCTCAAACCGGGCGAGCCCGTAACCATCGACGACCAGGCCAGCGGCTACCCCATCCGCAAGCTGTCCCTCGTGCCTCCCGGCGACTACACCGTGCAGGCTGTGCTCGACGTCTACGAGACCTTCCACATGGGAGATGGCCGCACCATCAAGCTGTCGCCCGACCGTGGCGAGGGCAAGCACTGGAACCTTGCGCCGGGCAATCTTTTCAGCACGCCCCGCAAGGTGCACATCGGGCCTGGTGCCGCCCCCATCGCCGTTTCGCTCGATCGGGTGATTCCGCCCATCCCGCCGGAGCCCGATTCAAAATATGTGCGTCACCTGAAGATCCAGAGCGCGCTGCTGACCAAGTTCTGGGGTCGTCCAGTGTTTCTGTCGGCAATTGTGCTGCTGCCGGAAGGCTTCGATGAGCATCCTAACGCGCACTACCCGCTGGCGGTCTTCCACGGCCACTTCCCCACCGGCTTCGACGACTTTCGCACCACGCCGCCCAACCCGGACCTGAAGCCGGACTACTCCGAGCGCTTCCATCTCGCGGGATACAACCGCATTCAGCAGCAGGAGGCTTACAACGAGTACAAGCTGTGGACCTCGCCCGGATTTCCCCGTATCCTCGTCGTTCAAATCCAGCATGCGAACCCCTTTTACGACGACAGCTACGCGGTCAACTCCGCCAACGTCGGCCCCTACGGCGACGCCATCGAGACCGAGTTGATCCCCGCGGTAGAGAAGCAGTTTCGCGGCATCGGGCAAGGCTGGGCTCGCTTTCTCTATGGCGGCTCGACCGGTGGCTGGGAGGCCATCGCGGTGCAGATGTTCTATCCCGACCACTACAACGGGGCCTTTATCGCCTGCCCCGATCCCGTCGACTTTCATGCCTACCAGACAGTCGATCTCTACGCCCAGGGCAACATGTTCTACCTGCCCGGAGCGAACAAGCAGGTGGAGCAGCCGGCCATGCGCGACTACCTCGGCCACACGCTTATAAGCATGCGCGACAACATCGCCTACGAGGCCGCGCTGGGCGATCACGGCCGCTCCGGCGAGCAGTTCGACATCTGGCAGGCGGTCTTCTCGCCAGTCGGGCCGGACGGCTATCCCAAGGAGATCTTCAACAAGACCACCGGCGTAATCGACCACCAGACCGCGGCCTACTGGCACGACCACTACGACCTGAATGCGATCCTCGAGCGCGACTGGGCCACGCTTGGTCCGAAGCTGCAGGGCAAACTGCACATCTACGTGGGCTCGGACGACACTTACATGCTGAACGACGCCGTCTACCTGATGGAGGACTTCCTGAAGACCACGGGCACCCCGGGCCACGGCGTCCCCTACCAGGGTGAGGTGCAGTACGGCCCGCGCGCCGAACACTGCTGGAACGGCGATCCGTCGTTGCCGAACGCCTACTCCCGCCTGCACTACAACACCATGTACCTGCCGAAGATCGTCGATCGCATCGCAAAGACGGCTCCGCCGGGCGCTGACATGAGTTGGAAGTACTGAGACACGATTACGTCTGGTTGCGATAGAAGAGTCCAGCCGCCAGGAACAACAGTGACAGCATGAAGGCGAGCTGGGCGTGCGCCCGCGCATGGAAATGCATTTGGACCATCCCATCCGCAAACCACACGGCACATCCGACAAACCAGATCCACGCTGTCTTTCGCATCGCTTTGTGTTGGACGGCAGAGAGCAGCTATTGGCTGCCACTCGGCTCGAGAGTGGTCTCCGGGACGCCCAATTGTGCCCGTCGCCTGCGGCTAAAGGCGAAAGCGCCCACAAATCCGAGGAATCCTGGAATGCCAACCGCCCAAACGTAGGGATCGAGAACGCGATAGCGGCGATAGTGCCAGCCCGTGCGTTGCCCCTCAAGCTCATCGATCGTAACCGGCACGTTGTCCCACGTCCGATACAGGACACCCAGGGTGTCGCCTATATGAATCGGCTGCTGCGCCATGCTTCCTGCCACAGTATCGGTGGAGAACTTCGGCGAGAGCGAGCCGTCTTCAATCCTCAATTGGAAGTCATCGTCGATGCTTCCACTCCTGTGAGCGCTTGCGCTGACTGTCGTGACCGTGCCCACCACCAACCGGCGCGGGGAGTGCTGGTCGGTATTGCTTTCCTGCAGGTGCCACGCCAGGCAGGCCAGAACGATACACGCGGCGTAGCCAATGAGGTTGCCTGTCCGGGAAATAGCCGGCCGATTGAGTCTAATAGCGGCATAGAAGTACACCGCACCGGCCACACAGGCGTAACTGACATATTTGAGCCAAACCAGATCCAACCGTGCCTCCGTTGTTGCGCCAACAGGATTGTAGCTCTGCGAAGGGGTCGCCGCGGGGTGAAGATGTCAGACGGTTTAGAGCTAGTACACTAGAGATAGCGCGCCTTTCGCGCCCAGGAGAGTGATTTTGTCACAACGCACATTCAGCATCATCAAGCCGGACGCGGTCCGCAACGGATATACCGGGGCCATCCTGGCGGAGATTGAAAAGGCCGGGTTCAAGATCGTCGCCATCAAGCGGATGTCGATCTCGAAGGCCCAGGCCGAGGGGTTCTATTACGTGCACGCGGGGCGCCCGTTCTTTCCGGAACTCACCACCTTCATGAGTTCAGGGCCCATCTTCCCCATGGTCCTCGAAAAAGACAACGCCATCGCCGACCTGCGCAAGTTGATGGGCGCCACCAATCCCGCGCAGGCCGAAGAGGGCACCATCCGCAAGAAGTATGCAGCCTCCATCGGCGAGAACGCCATCCACGGCTCCGACGCCGAAGAAACCGCAGCCTTCGAAATCAGCTACTTCTTCGCCGGGATCGAGCTGAAATAAGCCGTCAGCACTGAGAACTGAGAACTGAGAACTGACAACTGACAACTGACAACTCTATCGATGACTCTGCAACTCCCCGCCGGCCCCTTCAAGGCCTACCTGTTTGACTGCGACGGAACCATCGCCGACTCCATGCCGCTGCACTACGTGGCATGGAAGCAGGCGCTCGCCGAGTGGAGCTGCGACTTTCCCGAGGAAGTGTTTTACGCGTGGGGTGGAATGCCCGCAGCGGAGATCGTCGCCACGCTCGCCGCCCAACAGGGCCTGGCCATACCCGCTCAGGAAGTCGCGCATCGCAAGGAGCTTCTCTACTACGAGCTCCTGCCGCAGCTTCAGGCCGTGCCCGAGGTGATGGAACAGATCGACCTCAACTGGTATCGGCAAGGGACCCGCATCCCGATGGCCGTTGTCTCCGGCAGCACGCGCGACTCGGTAACGAAATCGCTCGAACTGCTCGGTTTGCTGGACAAATTCTCAACCCTGGTCTGCGCCGGCGACTACACCCGCAGCAAGCCCGACCCGGAACCATTTCTGGTCGCCGCCGCTCGCCTCAACGTCGCTCCCGCCGACTGCCTCGTCTTTGAGGACACCGACATGGGCGTCCAGGCCGCCACCGCCGCCGGAATGGCCAGCGTAAAAATCCTCCAGCCCTGGGAAAGAAGTTCTCAGTCGTCAGTTGTCAGTTCTCAGTTACCGGGGGCCTGATTTGACTAGGCTGAGCCTGATCTCATTAGTCAGGTATTTGCTTAGCGCACTTAGCATCTTCCCGATTTCCTGGGACAGAGCCTCTAGCTTCTCGCACTTCATTTGATCGCCGAATTCAAGCTGACGGGCAATGACAAGCTGGGTCTGCAGTTCACAGTTGCTTCCGCGAGCGAGTTTCACAAACTGGCGAAAATCCCGGTTTGTGCCACGAGCAGAGCCTTCAGCGACGTTGCTTGCCACTGAGACACACGCTCGGCGCATCTGCGACGACAAACCGTAGATCTCTGATCTTGGAAAATCACCAGTGAAGACATACACCGATACAGAAAGGTCAATAGCCTTCTGCCAAACCTTCAAATCTCGAAACGACTGCGCCATTCTGGCTCACTTTCTTTTGAGAACTGAGAACTGAGAACTGAGAACTACTTCGTAAATAGCCCCAAATCGATCGCGTCGCCCATCGCCTTATATCCGGGGTCGCTGGGGTGCAGGTGGTCGCTGTGGTCGTAGGCGGGCAGGAACGTATCGGGGTGGGCCGGGTCCGCCGTGGCTCTGTCAAAGTCGATGACGCCGTCGATCTTGTCCGTAGTGCGGATCCACTTGTTCAGAGCCTGCCGCACCTCCTCGCCCGCGGGCGACTCATACTTGGATCCCATGTACGGAGTCAGCGTGGCCATGTAGACCTTGATGCCGTGCATGTGCGCGCGCTCCGCCATCTGCACGTAGCCGGTAATCAGGTCGTCAGCCGAGACAACGTCGTAGGCGCGGTCACCGGTGTCGTAGGCGTGCCCAATGTCGTTGATGGCCTCGAGGATGATGACGTACTTCACGCCCGCCTGCGCAATCACGTCGCGATCGAAGCGGGCCAGCGCGCTGGGCCCGGTGTTGTCATGCAGGATGCGGTTGCCGCCAATGCCCTCGTTCAGCACGCCGATGTCTGCGGTCTTCGGATTGGCGAGCAGGCGCCGTGCCAGTTCGTCGGGCCAGCGCGCGTTCTGGTTGACGGCAGCGAATGCGCCATCGGTGATGCTGTCCCCAAATGCGACGACCGCAGCATCCTGGGCGGGGACCTTGACGTCAACCCCCTTCACAAACGGCCACGTCCGGATCTCCTTCGGGCTATCCAGCGTCTTGGCTCCAACCACGTTGCCGGGCGCAGCGTAGCTCGTCTGGTCTGCATCGCCATGCTCCGAGACGTGGGTGATGGTCTGCGTCGGCAGGAAGAGGCTGATGGCCAGGTCCGAGCCTGCGGGCACCTTGAGCTCCGCCGGATCGCTGACCATCAACGCGCCGGGCGGGATGGTGACCATGGTGCGGCCGCCGAAGGTGAGGCCGGCGGCCGAGACAAGATTGATGGTGCTGTCACCCTGGCTCACCGCGATGTGGGCTGCACCAATCGTGAGCGGATCGGTGCCGAACTCATTGGTAAACACCACGCGCACCACAGGCCCGCCGATAGAAATATGCACGATCTCGCGCAGGGTGGTGTCAGCCGTGCCATAGATAATCTGCGGCGGCCGCGGCGGTCTCGCAGCGGCTGGAACCGCGGGCTGCTCGGGCGCGGCGGCTGGCGCGGCGCTCGGAGCGGAAGCAAGTGCCTGCGTGGAAGTCGGCGCAGGACCGGCTGAACTCATCGTCGCGCCTGTGGGCGGGGCAACGAGTCTGCCAGAAGCGGGCCCGTTATTGGCGGCATACGGTGCCGTCGCCCAGGTGCCCACCCAGTGATCGGGCGGCTTCGGCGCTGCGTGCGAGGCGACGGTGTTTGCGGTGAAAGCGAGCAGGACCAGCAGCCCTGGCGGGATGTTGCGGCGCATGGATGTCATCACGGGATTCAGTCAACCTCGGAGGAAAGTGCAGCGGCACCATATTACGCTGGTTGTGCTGTCACGCGGGCACGCGGCCTTGGCGAGCGCGGGCGCCTTTCACGTATAGTGGGCGGTGCGGACGAGGTGCGTTGACCGTTGTACGGTCTCCATTTTCCGTAATAACGGAACGGACAACGGACAACGTAGAACGGACAACACGAAGAGGGAATGACGACAATGAGATTTGCGAGGATGATGGTGCTATCCATGATGACGATAACGACATTGGGAGTGCAGGGTGCGGCAGCGGCGGTTACGGTTGCGAAGGCTGGTTTCGGCAAACTGCCCGACGGCAGGGCCGCGGACGTTTATACGCTGAAGAACGCCGATCTCGAGGTCGGCATTACCACTTACGGCGCGCGCATCGTCTCGCTCAAGACCAAAGACCGCGACGGCAAGGTCGCCGACGTGGTCCTCGGCTACAACTCGGTCGATGGATACGTGGCCGAGGGCACGGCGAAGACGTACTTCGGCGCTATCGTCGGGCGCTACGGCAACCGCATTCGCGGTGGCAAGTTCACTGTCGACGGCCACGCCTACCAGGTTCCCCAGAACAACAACGGCAACGCGCTCCACGGCGGCCCGCACGGCTTCGACGACCAGCTTTGGACCGGCAAGCAGATCCCCGACGGAGTCGAAATGTCGCTGGTGTCGAACGACGGCGACATGGGCTTTCCCGGCACGCTCACCGTCCACGTCCGCTACACGCTCGTAGGCTCCGCGCTGCACATCAACTACTCGGCGACCACCGACAAGCCCACCGTGACCAACATTACCAACCACGCCTACTTCAACCTCTCCGGCGAAGGCTCCGGAACCGTCCTTAACGAAGTGCTCGAAATCAACGCCGACGGCTACACCCCCGTTGACGCCGGCCTGATTCCCGTAGGCGGAGTTAAGACGGTCGCCGGGACGCCCTTTGACTTCCGCAAGCCGACCGTGATCGGCCTTCGTATCGACGAGCCGAATGAGCAGTTGAAAATTGCGGGCGGCTACGATCACAATTGGGTCCTCAAGGGTCCCGACGGCACCATGAAGCTGGCCGCCAAACTCTACGACCCCAAGACCGGCCGCGTGCTCACCGTCACCACCACCCAGCCCGGCGTGCAGTTCTACTCCGGCAACTTCCTCAACGGCGCGTACAAAGGCGTGTCGGGCGTCGCCTACACCAAGAACTCCGGCCTCTGCCTGGAGACGCAGCACTACCCGGACTCACCCAACCAGCCCGCCTTTCCCACCACGCTGCTCAAGCCCGGCGAAACCATGCACTCGGAAACAGTCTTCGCCTTCTCAACCCAAAAGTAGGACGGCATTGTACGTGCCACGTTGTGGGTCGTCCGTCTGAGTTCTGCCTCGGAGTCATCCCTCCGAAGAGTCAGAATCTCCGTATTTGCCTTCCGAACGAACAACGGACAACGTAGAACGGACAACTGCCCCACCCCTACCTTTTGAGTTTGCGCTTAAGGTCCGCCGCAATCAGCTTCCCGTGGAACCGCCCGTTCTCAATAAATATCTCGTTCGTCCGCTCACCCGCCACGATCACCCCGCCCAGATAAATCCCCGGCACATTCGACTCCAGCGTCGCCGGGTCGCACACCGGGCAGCGCGCGTTGCTATCGTCCAGCTTCACTCCCAGCCGCTCGATGAAGTCGAAGTCCGGATGATACCCCGTCAGCGCGAAAACGAAGTGGTTGGGCAGCGTCACCGGCCCCGCTGGCGTCGCCAGCGTCACCTCGTCTTCGCCGATATTTGTAACCGTCGAAGAAAAATACGCCTTGATCTCGCCGTTCTTGATCCGGTTGTTGATGTCCGGCGCGATCCAGTACTTCACATGGCGATGCATCTCAGCCCCACGATGCACCAGCGTCACCCGCGCCCCATGCCGCCACAGGTCCAGCGCCGCAATCGCCGCCGAATTCTTCCCGCCGATCACCACCACATCCAGCCCGAAGTAAGGATGTGGCTGGTGGTAGTAGTGCTTCACCTTGCTCAGATTCTCGCCGGGAATATCGAGATAGTTCGGCAGGTCGTAGTATCCCGTCGCAATTACCAGCTTGCGCGCGCGATGTTGCAAGCTGCGATCGAAACGGTCGATGGTATGGACGGTGAAGTCTCCGTCCGCACCCGCCACTCGCTCCACCGTCTCGTACTGATGCACGTCCAGCGCATAGTGCTCGGCGACCTTGCGGTAGTATTCGAGCGCCTCCGAGCGCGTAGGCTTCTGGTTCGGGCTGGAGAACGGCATGTCGCCAATCTCCAGCAGCTCCGGCGTGGTGAAAAACGTCATGTGCGCGGGGTAGTGGAACAGCGAGTTGCACAAGCAGCCCTTGTCGACGAGCACCGCGGAGAATCCTGCTCGTTGTGCCTCAATCGCACACGCCATCCCGGTCGGCCCAGCGCCGATGACCAGCAGGTCATAGATAGGTCGTTCAGATTGCGTGGGGTTACCCATGGCTCGATTCTACTGAAGCCGCAGACACAAACACTCCAAGGTCGGGCCTTCCGTGCATCGAGCGGTTGGCTCTTCGATCTAAAGATCGACCAGCTTATGCGCAATCGAAAACAGCGCCAGTTCCAGCCGCGTCGACACGCCGGTCTTGTCGAAGACATTCGACAGATGGCGCTTTACCGTCTCCTCGCTGATCGAGAACTGCTTGGCGATATCGCGGTTGCTGCATCCTTCCACAATGCAAGTCACGACTTCGAGCTCGCGGGGCGTCAGCCCATAGGTCTTGCGCTCGGGCACGGCCGCTGCCTTTGCCATCAGCTCCTGCAGCGCCTTCACCAGGTTGGCGACGCGCTCGCCGCCGATCCAGTAGTCACCGCCCAGCACCGTGCGCAGCGCGTTGCCCAGGTCGCCGACCACTGCGTCCTTCAGCACGATGCCGCGCGCGCCGATCTGCAGCGCTTCGATAATCTGCTGCGACGTAATGGTGCTGGTCAGTAGCACAATCTTCACCCGCGGCGACTTGGTCATGATCGCGCGCATGGCCTCCAGGCCGGGCAGGCGGGGCATGGCTACGTCGAGCAGAAGAATGTCGGGTTCGAGTTCCAGCGTCTGGGTGATGGCGTCGTCGCCGTCCTCAGCTTCGCCCACCACCTCAAATCCGGGCTCGTTCAGCAGCATGTTGCGTACGCCGAAGCGGACCACGGGATGATCGTCGGCCACGACAATCCGGATCGGTGCCGCACCGGCAGAGGGAGAGGGGGAGGAGGAGGGGGATTTCTTGTGGGCTTGCTGACTCATTCGGGCTAACCTCGCGCAACTCGGCTGGGGATACTTATGACCTCAGACACGTGACCTCAGCATACGCTCAAGCCGGTCGCATGCACCGTCCAACTCATCTAGAGAGTTAACCTCCTGCCCGCCCTGTCCTGTTGTTTCCAGGCCATTCGTCTCCAGCGCCGCCGCCATTCCGTGCAGCTCGGTCGCGCCCAGCATCCCGCATCCGCCTTTGATCGAATGCGCTTCGCGAACGAACTTTGCTCCGTCGTGCGTGTCGGCCAGCCTGCGCATGGTTGTAATCCGCGTGCGCGCATCGTTCACGCACATCGTGTACAACTCCCGGAGCTGCTGCGCGGGCATGGAGCCGGCGAGTTGCTGAAAAATCTTCTCGTTCAATACCGGGGAGTTAGAGACACTTTCCGCCGGTGGCACATCGTGGCCCGGGGTATTCATGCCTTCTTTGGATGCCGCATGGGCTGCAGCCGGATGGATCGATACCAGTTTTCGCGAGGGCAAAGCGCCACCGGCTGGACCGCGCACCACGGTCCACCGCTCTCGGGTGGCCGGGGCCTCTGCCGCGACCTCTCGCTGGCTGCGCTTCGACAGGGCGGCGGCAATCTCCTCCATTCTGAAGGGTTTCAGTAGAAATCCGTCAAACCGCGAGATGGCTTTGTCGGGCGGTTGGCTTCCGCTCATCGCCAGCAGAATGGTTCGCTCGCCGCATGCGCGCCGGAGTTTGCCGGCCAACTGCGCGCCGGTTGTGCCCGGCATCTGCACGTCAGCAAGGACCACGTCGGGCGCGGGGCCTTCCCGGCCGAGCAGCACCAGCGCCGACTCCCCCGAATCCGCCGATTCCACCGCGTAGCCTTCCGCTCCCAGCAGGACGCAAAGCAGTTCGCGGCTCATCGCGTCGTCGTCGACGACCAGCACCTGCGCCGGGATGGGTTGCGCCGTCATGGTTGCCCCGAAAGAGTATCAAGCAACGCACCCGAGCGCCACTCGCCCGGCTGAATATGCCGGCTACCCGCCAGAGAGAAAAGTATTTGCCAAATCTTCCCGTGTATCGGAGCGAAAGATGCTCTAAAGTGGTGCCCATGGCAAATGGGGATGTACCGGAGCCACCGGGCAGCGCAAACGCGAACGATCGCCGCCCACAGTTGACCGCCATTGAAGAACGGGTTGCCCGGCTGGAGCGTGATCTTGCCGCACTGCAACGCCAGATCGCCGGCCAGGGAGTTGCCCGCGCTGCAGCTCCACAGGCCGTTCCCGCCGCGTGGTCTCCGCTCCCGCCTCCAATCCCTCCGCGTTCCGAACCCGCTGCAGTTCCGGCCGGCGCCCAGCGGGTGACCTCCCAGCAGTGGAATTACGCGCCCCCTGCCCCTGCGTCCGTACCCGAGTCTCGCGACTCACTGGAAAGCCGCCTCGGCTCGCAAGTCTTCAACCGCATCGCCATCGTCCTCCTGCTGATCGGCACCGCTTACTTCCTTAAGCTCGCGGTCGACCGCCGGTGGATTGTTCCCAGTCCCACTGGCCGATTGATTGCCGGTCTCATTGCAGGATCGGCGATAGTGCTCTGGTCGGAGCGCTTCCGCCGCAAAGGATTCGCGGCGTTCTCCTACTCGCTGAAAGCGCTTGGCTCCGGCGTTCTCTATCTGTCCCTCTGGGCGGCATTCCACCTATATGGCCTGCTGCCGGCAACCGTGGCGCTGCTGCTGATGATTCTGGTAACCGCCTGGAACGCCTACATGGCCTGGGCGCAGGACTCCGAACTGCTCGCGGTCTACGCTCTCGCCGGCGGCTTCGCGACGCCCATGCTGCTCTCCTCCGGCGGCAACCACGAGATATTCCTCTTCACCTACGTCCTGGCCATCGACGTGGCAACCGTGGCGCTGGTGCGACTGCGCACTTGGCCGCGCCTGCTGATCGGGGCGTTTCCGCTGACGGTGGCGTACTTCCTCGGCTGGTACTACGCGTGGTACTACGCTGCGGACGAACTCGCGATCACATCGCTGTTTATCGCGCTGTTTGCCGCGGCGTTTGCCACCGTCCCGCTGGGTCAAGGCGCGGTCGAAGATGCGGCCGCGGCGCGACCGCGGCGACGCAGCACACTGCTCGAAGACATTTTGCTCCCGCTCGCGAACGCTGCGTTTGCCGCGCTGGCGGGCTACGCCGTGCTGCAGGATTCGGGCTACCACGCGCTGCTGCCATGGCTGATGGTGGCGCTGGCCGCGGTGTACCTGGCGCTCATGCGTCTCCCGCAGACCGCGGTCGCGTCGGCGATCCATCTTTCGCTGGCGGTGGTGCTCCTCACCATAGCGATCCCGCTGAAGGCGAGCGGCGCCTGGATCACCGTGAGCTGGCTCGTCGAAGGTCTGGCGCTGGTCTGGGTCGCCACGCGGTTGGGTGCGGACCAGGCGTCGGGCGGGCACGCCTCGCGCACGCTGCGCGGCTTGGCCACAGCGGCGCTGCTGCTTGGATTCTGCGGCATCGTCGTTCACGTCCTCGACTTGATGGATATGTCCGCCCCGGGCCTGTGGAATAGGGGAACGGGCACGGCGCTGACCGGCGTTGCCATGTTTGCCGTGGCCGCGTGGCTGGCGTTGCGGGCGGGGACCAGTTCAGCCCGCGGCGAGACCCGCGTCAGGGCCTGGGACAGGATCGCGATGGGAGCGTTCCTGCTGATCGCAATGACGGCGGCGCTGCTCACGCTGCGCGAACTGGTCTCCTTCTCCCTCGGATGGGCGGTGCATCCGGCGTTTGCGACGGCGGACTTTGTTGCGGCGCTGATCGGCCTGGCCATCTTCGCGGCGGTCGTCGCGGTCTCGCTGCGTGTGGCGCGGCAGCGCGCGGAGGAGCCCTTCTGGATGAACTGCGCGGCGCTCTCCACCATCGCGTTCAACCTCATCGCCGTCCTCGCCGGTGTGCGCGAGGTCTCCGCCGTGTGGGCGCCCCCGCCGAATACATGGAGCGCCGATTCGGGGCTGCAGCAGGCGCTGGCCATCTCGGCCTTCCTAATGCTCTATGGCGCAGCGCTACTCGCGGTAGGCTTCTGGCGCCGCAGTGGCTTCCTGCGCTGGCAGGCGCTGGTGCTGCTGACATTTACGATCTTCAAGACATTTCTCTACGACATGAGAGACCTGAGCCAGGGCTACCGCGTAGTCAGCTTCCTCGGCCTCGGCGCGGTATTGCTCGCCATCAGCTTTGCCTACCAGAAGGACTGGCTGAATCTCCGCAAGTCCGCGCCCGCGCCGGGTGCAGATTCTGAGGCCGCGAAATGAAGGCTGCGGCGCTGATGGCGCTTCTTCTCTGGCAGAGTGCCGCGACCAATGAGCCGCCGGTGGCCCAACCCGGCTACCTGCGTTACGTGCGCGCGCTCAGCGTGCCGGCGGGCACAGGCCAGGTGTGCGCGGTGCTGGACGCGCAGATCTTTCCCCACGCCCAGCCGGCGCTCATCGACCTGCGGATATTCCCGCCCAATGCGGCAACTGCGTACGAGGTTCCCTACGCGATCACCATGAGCGCAGCGGTCACCGAGGAGACCCAGCCGGCGCGGCTGCTCAATCTCGGCACTGTGGGAAGCAAAATCGTATTCGACCTGGAGATGCCGCAACGCGCGTACTCCGACGTCACGCTCGATATTGATCCCAACGCGACAAATTTTCTCGCAACCGCCACGGTTACAGGTATGGACACGCTGGGCCCCAAAAGCAAATCCACCGCTCTCGGCTCCTTCACCCTCTTCGACCTTACTTCGCAGCATCTGTCGCGCTCGACCACGCTGCCGCTGGAGGAGTCGACGTTCCACTATCTGCACGTAGCCCTTTCGGTTTCGCCCGCGCCAGGCAGCACACCCGGCACCGGACCGGCGATTGTGCCCGCCATGGTGCGGGGTGCCCAGGTCCCGCCCAGCCGCGAGCAGCAGATCCTCTACACCACCGTGGCCGAGACCACGTCCGTTGCAACGGCAGGACGCGAGAGCCGAGCGACCTTCGAGATTCCCTCGCGCGTCCCCGTCGAGCGCATCGAGTTTGTCCTCGCGCCCGCGTTCAAAGGCAACTTCAGCCGCGACGTGAAAGTGACCGCAACCGCCGAGCCGCTTCCCAAGGGCGCACCCAAAGCCACTGCCGAGGGCGACGTTGACAACGACCAGCGCGCGCCCCTGCCGGAGACGGTGACCGGGAACATTCTGCGCGTGCACGCGAACGAAGCTGGCCGCGAGATTCATACCGGCCAACTCGGCTTCCCGGCCATTCTCGGGGCCAACCTGCAGCGCCCCGCAAAGGTCGAAGTGGTTATCGAGAACGGCGACGACCAGCCGCTGCCGATCAAGCAGGTGCGGCTGGAGATGCGCCAACGCGAGCTATGCTTCGACGTCGCAGCCGCCGCCAACACCGCCGGCCTGGCGCTCTACTACGGCGACCCCGCGCTGGCCGCCCCCGTGTACGACTACGAACGCCTCTTCGTCGCGGCAGACAAACCCCTGGCGGCAACCCTCGCGCCCGAGCAATTGAATCCGGACTACACCCTCAGGCCGGAGCCGCCGCTGCCATTCACCCAGCGCCATCCCCAGGTATTGTGGATCGCCCTCATCGCCGCAATCTGCGCGCTCGGCGCAGTCGCGATCAAGTCCTCGAGGAATGTCGGCAGGTAAGGATGCGCGACCTCTACCGTAGTGCCGCGTCCACTTCCTTGTAATAATTTGGCGCTTTTAGTATTTCCCGCGGCTTCGATCCGTCAGCCGGTCCCACCAGCCCGTCGTGCTCCATCATGTCGATCAGGTGCGCCGCGCGGCCATAGCCAATTCGTAACCGTCTCTGTAGCAAACTCGTGCTGGCCTTGCCGAACTCGAAGACCAGCCGCACCGCATCGTCGAACAGATCGTCGTTGTTCTCGTCGCCCTCGGAGTCCGCGATATCTCTGCCGGCCTCATCCTTCGGCCCTTCCAGGAAGCCGTGGACATATTCGGCCTCGCCCTGCGCCTTCCAGAACGCGGTCACCGCGGCAATTTCTTTTTCGGTTACAAATGGCGCATGCAACCGATGCACGCGGCTTGTCCCTGGCGCGAGATACAGCATGTCGCCTTTGCCCAGCAGGCTTTCGGCGCCGTTCGAATCGATGATCGTTCGCGAATCTACCTTGGTGGCCAGCCGGAAGCTGATGCGCGTGGGGATGTTCGCCTTAATCAATCCCGTAATCACATCGACCGACGGCCGCTGCGTCGCCAGGATCAGGTGAATGCCGACTGCCCGCGCCATCTGCGCCAGCCGCGTAATCGACTCCTCCACATTCGCACGATCCAGCATCATCAGGTCGGCCAGTTCGTCGATGATGATGATGATGTAGGGCAGCGGCTCCTGGTCCGCGTCATCGAAGAGATAGTCGGAGCCGTTGTCGAAGAGCTTGTTGAACTGCTCGATGTTGCGCACGTGGTTGGCCGCGAGCAGCTTCAGCCGCCGCTCCATCTCCCGCACCGCGTTGCGCAGCGCATTGGCCGCGAGTTTCGCCTCCGTAATAATTGGCGTGAACAGGTGCGGAATGCCCTCATACATCCCCAACTCCACGCGCTTCGGATCGACCAGGATCATCCTCACCTGTTCCGGCGTGGACTTGTACAGCACGCTCATGATCATGGCATTGATAGCCACGGACTTACCGGAGCCTGTCGATCCGGCGATCAGCACGTGCGGCATGGCGGCCAGGTCGGCCGTAACGATGCGGCCGTTGATGTCCTTGCCCAGCGCGATCGCCAGCTTGCTCTTGCTCTGTGCAAACGACTCGCACTCCACCACGTCGCGCAGCCAGATAGTTTCGCGCCCGTGGTTGGGCACCTGGATGCCGACGGTCGATTTGCCCGCCATGCGTTCGATCAGGATCGATTCCGCGGCCATGGCAAGGCAAAGATCGTCCGCCAGGCCGGTCACCCGCGAATACTTCACGCCCGCGTCGGGACGAAACTCGAACGTGGTCACTACCGGGCCGGGATTGATCTGCGTAACCTGCCCGTCCACGCCGAACTCGGCGCACTTCTGCACCAGCGTCCGGGCTTCGTCCCGTAGCGCCTGCTCGCGCACGATGGCCACTTCGTCCGAGCGGTAGAGCAGAGAGGACGGCGGCAGTTTATAACCGCGAATCGACTTCGGCGTAATCGTCACCGGCTTGATGTCGGCGTCGGCGCGCTTGCCGAAGGAGATCGCCTGTCCTTGCGTCTGTCCCGTCAAAGGCGCGGGAGTTGGAACTGCAGCCGGAGTCTCCGGTGCACGCGCTTGCGGGACGCGCGCCGGGGGAAGTTCAGGCAGATCCAGGCGCCCCGTCTGCCCTGAGTCGCGAACCGGTGCGGCGGCTGCAGCTAGCGCTTCGGCGTAAGGCGCGGCTGCTGCTGCAGCGGTGCTCAAAGGCGTCACCGGCGGCGCATCCACGTGGGTGCGCGGCATCGATTGCCAGACCGTGGCGGGTGTGCCCGTGGACTGTTCGTCGGGTTCGGTCGCGCCGGGCGAGGTTTGCTTTGGGCGCTTGCGCCCCCACCAGCCAAACAGGCTGCTCAGCAGCGTGGTGGGCTCGGCGATCCGTGCGCTGCGTTCGCTCTCCAGGTCGTGTGCGGCCTGTTGCAAGTTCTGTTCGCGCTTGCTGGCAAATACTCCGGCGGCCGGCTCCAGCGGCCGCTCCTGTTGGTCCAACCCATCCTTCTCCGCCCGGGCTGCAACGCGCCGGGCGCGCCAATCCTGCATGCGTTCGTGGACTCGCCGCACGATCGAGAAGTGCGTCTCCACCCACTCGCTTGCGGTGTGGAACGTGAAGGTGGTGGCCAGGTACAGCGACACCGCCACCAGCAGGGCAAGCACAATCGTCGCGCCGGGCAGGTTCAGATAGTGCACCATGGCGTCTGCCAGCAGCCGTCCCGTAACCCCCTCAATCGGCAGCGCACCGCGCCAGTAGAGAGTGTGGGGAAGCAGCCCGATGGCCGCCGGCGCAAAGGTCACCCACAGCCCCAGGCCGAGCAAGCGGGCCATCGCCGACCCGGCGGGACGCTGCCGCACCCAGCACAATCCAATCCGACCCAGAAGGATGGGCAGCAGAAACGCCGCGATGCCGATGGTCTGGAGAATTGCATCCGCCAGCCATGCACCGACCAATCCGGTCCAATTGTGGGCAGGTCCCAGCAGCCGCGCGCCCAGGCCTGCGCCCGATCGCGCCCCCAGCGTCAAGCCGCCGACCGTGTTGGCCGAGGGGTCGGTGGGTGTGTAGGTCGCCAGCGCCAGCAACAGCAGCGCGGCGCTGCCGAGAACGGCGAGGCCGAGAATCTCGTTCAGGCGCCGGTTACGGGTTGGAGTCGAGACCAGCCTAAGTGGTTTCATGGGGGAACGCGGACCCCGTTTAGCGCTTAGGCCCGCGCCCGGACGCGCGCTTGAGGCGCACACCATGGTACGGGTGAAGCGAAGGGCCGGGGACCGCCAGAGCTACTGCGATTATCCCAGAGCCAGCGCGGGAAAACAGAAGAGTCCTGGAGGAGGACTCAGGATGCAAACCTATGACGGTGGAACGCATCCTACTTCTCAGAATGCCCCGCTCAGAGAATCGTCTCTGGGCGGACACGCAACACCAGGGCCACTATTGCAGTCGATGGCTGGCGGGGGCGCGGGGTTTTCGCGATTTCTCCCGCTTGCGGCCGGCGCAGGAGAATCGCGGACAGCCGGCAGACCCCGCACCAGCCAGAGCCGGCATCTCACAGTGATGGAGAGGAACTCGTCCATGGCAATCGCCATTCCAGGAAACCGTGAACTCGAAACCGCTTTGAAGTCACTCGTTAGTGTCCTCGAAGACGGCCAGAAGGGCATGGCCGAGATCGGTCAGCATCTCAAGGACCCAACCCTCAGGCGCTATTTCCTCGCCGAATCGCTGCGCCGCGCCAACTTTCGGGCAGAACTCGAAAATGTTCTCCATCGCCGTGGCATTCACGATGTCCACGAAACCGGCACCATATCCGGTTCACTCTTCCGCGCGTGGGCGAATCTCAGGGCCAAGCTCGGCGCCGGGGACCAGACCCTTCTCGAAACCGCCGAGCACGGCGAAGAAGAGGCCAAGAGCGCCTACAAGAGTGCACTCGACCGCGATCTGCCGGGCCCCATCCGGCAGTTGTTAACCGAACAGCACACCCACATCCTCATGGTGCAGAACTACATCCGTAGCCTGCGTGACGGGCTCAAAGCGGCTTAGCAAATCTCGTCAGGATTGCGGATGCGAGAAGAGTCCCAGGTGCGCCGACACTCCGCCATCGCGGTCCTGCGTGGGCGGCTGCAGGCTGGAGCGCTTCTTGCTGTCCGGGGTCAGCGTCAGGGTCTGCTGCTTCTTGTCGCGCATTACCACAATCGTCAGCGGGTGCCCTTGGCTGTTCCTGATCGCCTTGGCCCAGTCGTTGGTGCTGACCAGGGGTTTGGCATCGGCCTGCACTACTACGTCGCCGGCGCGCATGCCTGCCAGGGCTGCAGGCGAATTCGGCTGAACGCTGCGCACCAGCAACCCCGCGCCGCTGGACACGCCAAAGTAGTCCGCGAGTTGCGAACTCATCTCCTCCAGCACGGCGCCGGTGTAGGACGAATTCATCAGCATGGTTCCGATAAAGCTGTTGCCGCGCACTGCCGGGGCGGGCGAGCCGGCTGGCGCAAAGTCGCCGCCCGTGATATCGGAAGGCGGAGCCTGCGGATCAGGAACGGTGTGGTGTTGCTCCCAGGCCTGGCGCTCCACCTCTTCGCGGTTGGCCATCTGGGTAGTCACGGTCATCTGCTGCCCGTCGCGGCTGACCACCAGCGTGATCGCCTTTCCCGGCGGGCACTCGTGCAGCATCTTGCGAATCTGCTCTTCGCCTTCGATCGCCTGGCCGTTCATCTGCAGCACGACGTCGTGCTCGCGCAGGCCCGCTTTTCCGGCCGGGGCGTCGTGGTCCACCAGGATGATCTCCGCACCCCGCGCCTCCTTCAGCTTCAGCACGGCAACCTGGTCCGCGGGCACATCGCGCACATCCACGCCCAGGTAGCCCTGCGCGTGCGCGCTGCCGGAGCCGCTCATCAGAAACAACGCGCCGCCAGCCTCAATCTCCGGGTCGCCATTGCCCGAGGCCAGCGCGCTCCGCGTTGAAAGTGTCGCAGCAGCCAGCAGAATCAGCCCGTATCCAAATGCGCTTTTCATTGCCTCACACCCTCGTCCCTCAAACCGTTGCCCCTATTGAATGTCCGCGGTCCCCTGCAGCAAGTGTGTGCTGACGGTGCGGATATACGGATTCTCGTCGGTGGTGGAGACCGTGCGCATCACCCGGCGCACGCTGGAGTCGGACTCGACCGGCTCCAGCAGGCTGATCGCCTGCGTCCGCACGCTCGCGCTCGCATCGTGCATCAGCGCTTCCAGCACCGCGTCGCGGACCCGCTGGTCCTGGGCGACATACGGCTGCAATCCTTCCAGCGCCTTCAGCCGGACGTTAGGATTCTTGTCGTAGCGCAGGCTCACCAGCAGCGCGTTGCGGATGCCGCCGTCTCCTTCCACGCACTGGTGTCCAACTCGACACTCATTCGCCAGCAGCGCCACCGAATCCGTCCGCACCCCGTTGGTCGCAGCCGCTTTGGTGCCAATCATCAGCAGCCGCCGAATCTGCGGATCGTCCAGCGAACCCTGCACCGTCTCCGGGACCACGCGGTTGTACGTCACCTGCACAATCTCGGAGTTGGGCGTCTGCACAATGCCGCTGACGTCCGCGATCGAACCGTTGGTCGAGTTGCTCAGCACCACCGCGGAGGGCACCTTGGGCTGGTGCGACACCTGGTAGCGAAGCGCGGAGATGCCGCTCAGAAACCCCACGCTCAATCCCGCGGCCACCAGCAGCGTCATCAGCCCCGGCGCGCTCTGCATATGTCCCAGCCAGCCAAACAGGTTGCTGCGCATCCGGGTCAGCCAGCCATGCGGAGGAATGGCGTCCAGTTCATCGTCCAGCCGCATCCGCGACTGCGCCAGCAGGTTCGGCGACGGATCGACCATGGGCTTGTACGCCAGCGCCTCATGCATCGCCAGCAACGCCTTCAACTCACGATTGCACGCCTCGCACTCTGCCAGATGCTCTTCCAGCGAGGCCAATTGTTCGTCGGGCAGCTCGCCGTAGGTTACAAGAATGATCTGTTCCTGCGCCTTATCGCACTTCATCGCATCACCTCAACCAGCCTCGAAGAGAAACGGTCTCGTTCCATTGCCCTCGGGTCTAACGCCCGCTCGTGTCCCGCTCTTCAACTAACAACCAACAACTACCCTCTCAACTCCGCCAGGTTCGCCCGCAGCTTGCGGGTTGCGCGGAACAGCGTATTCTTCGCGGTCTCCTCGGTCGTGTTCAACATCTCGCCGATCGTCCGCAGCTTCAATCCCTGGTAGTGCTTCAGTTCAAAAACCGTGCGCTCGCGTGGCGTCAGTTGCCCCAGCGCTTCGTTGATGCTTGCCGCCATCAGCTTGCGGTCGAGCTCACGCGCCGGGTTGGCCATCGACCGCGTGTCGGAGATATTCGACAGCAGATCCATCTCGTCGCCCCGCGAATCCAGCACCGTGGCCGGATCTTCGCGTCGGCTCTTGCGCCGGCGCAGATGATCCAGGCACAGGTTGGTCACGATCCGGTACAGCCAGGTGTAAAACGAGCACTCGAACCGGAAGTTCCCCAGGTGCCGGTACGCCTTCAGGAACGCCTCCTGGTGCACGTCCTGCGCGTCCTGCTCGTTGCTCAGCATGTGCAGCGCCAGCCGTAGCACCGACTGGTCATACCGCCGCACCAGCGAGTCGAACGACGCCCGGTCGCCGTGCTGGGCCTCCCGGATCAGGTCATCGTCTTCGGTCCGCTGCAGCGCGCGCGCATCCAACTGCGCCTGGGTCAGCTTGCCGCCGTTCCTGTCAGTCTTCGAGCCGGATTGCCCCGCCGCCTTTGGCATCGTTGGGGACGATTCTACCGCCTCTATCGTCCCCCGCGCGCCCGCGCCTGCCGCGACCGCCGCATCCAGCAACGCGGACGTCCGCAAGGCCGGGTTGAACCTGCCTGCGGTTCGCTTGCGGGCATTACCGGCAATCGCTGAAAGCGCCGGCACAAGTTCGCTGCCGGTCGCCAGGCTCAAAGCATCTGCATTCATCGCTTCCGACTCCGGAGTCAGCAACTGGATCCACTTTGATAGACCCCCGCGCCCCGAAAAGGTAAGCCGGGAAAAACAGTTGTTCGGTGTTCGTTTTCTGTTGCCCGGAAGGGCGGCCCAAGAACGAACAACGTAGAACGAGCAACGTGGAACGGATAAACTCTCCCCATGCCCTCACGCACCACCCCTCCCAGCCTTTTCCCCCCGCCTCACCCCTCTTCAGGTCCCTGGATTACCGCCCACTGCGACGGCGGCGCCCGCGGCAATCCCGGCCCCGCTGGCTTTGGCGCCCTGATCCAGGACGCCGGCGGCCACTCGCTCGCCGAGCTATCCGAGTTCCTCGGCATCCAGACCAACAATTTCGCTGAGTACTCCGGCCTGCTCGCCTCGCTCGACTTCGCCCTCACCCACGGGCACCGCCGTCTGCGCGTCATCTCCGACTCGGAGCTGATGGTCAAGCAGATACAGGGTAAGTACAAGGTGAAAAGCCCCGGCTTGCGGCCCCTCTTCGAGCAGGCGAAGAAGAAGATCGCGCAACTCGACGCCTTCGAGATTGTCCACGCTCTCCGCCACAAGAACAAGGACGCCGACCGCCTCGCCAACCAGGCCATGGACCGCGGCATGCACCACCCCTGAACCACCCCGCATCCACATGCAACGCAAGTGCCTACCGAATCGGCTGAAGCCGGTGCGGTAGTCGACATCAGTGTAGTATCCCGGGCAGGCGACCCCCCGGGGCGCGCCATTTTATAGCAATTTCATCCCCACATTGGGTGGAAAATGTTGGCAAACTAGGTTACCTTAGTGACTCACAGTCAATTGGGCCCCCGTCTTCCGGAGGGAGTCATCCATGTCTTTTCTCTCGGCCTCGGTCCCCAGAAAGGTCTCCGATAATCAGTTCATCGGCGACCTCATGAACCTCTTTGAGCGCCGCAAGATCAAGACTGGCGACTCCATAAGTCTCGAGAATTTCGCCTCCACCCTCGCCTCCAACGACGCCTTCCGCAGCCAGCTCTTCACCCTCTGCACCGCCATCAGCCATTTGGCCGCCGAAGACCTTTCCGGCGAGCAGCTTCTCGACCTCGTAGCCCGCGCTCTGGGTGGCCCCGGCCTTCCCAAGCGCGGCGGAGCGGTCGAAGTCCCCGACGACATGCGCTCCGCATTTCTCACCGGCTACGACGCCTGGACCAACCGCACCTTTGAGCCAAAGGAACCTCTGCCCTGGCCTACTCCGAAGCAGCCGGAGCACAGCGAAGAGCCTCTGCCAACCCCGCAACCCGCTGACGCGGAGCCCGCAGCATCCCGGCCCGCCTTCCCCGGCGCCCGCACCGTTCAGGAAGCTCTCGACATTGCCCGGGAACGCACTTTGGCTGACCTGGCTGCGCAGCCCTCATCCCACCCCGATGCGAGCACGAGCACCGAGGGGCTTACGCTGAGCGAACTCAAGGCCCTGCTGGAAGAGATTGAGAACCGTGTGAAACGGCTTCAGCCCCATCTCCACGATCTGACCTCTGCCACCCATTCGCCGGCCGACGCATTCGCGCGGCGCGCGGCCATCCACGAAATCGACGCGGCCGCTCCACTCGACGCGGTCGTCCCCGCAGCCGGAATCGAAACTCCACCGGCAGTTCCGCCCATCGATGCCGCCGCGCCCCCGCTCGCCGCTGACGCCGCTCCTGGGCAAGCCACCCACCGCGCGTCGCGTCCGTCCCGAATCAACGAGGCTGCCTTCCTCGCTCGCCACGCCTATCTCGCGCCCACTGGCCGCGCCGTGCAGGACTCCCATGCCACCGGGGTCGTCTCTGCTCCGGCGGTCGCGCCCCTCGCCGCACCGCGACTGCCAACTTCCATTGCGCCGCTGCTCGCGGTAACGCCGGCCGCTACGGTCGCTGTCGTCCCCTCGCCCGCTGTAGCTGCCATGCCCGTGCCATCCGAACTGAGCCAGGCCGCCCACCCAGTCCCCGCAGCACCGCCCGCCGCCGTACCCGCCGCCGCCGTACCCGCCCCCACCCGGCCCGATCCCCCGCCCTATGTCCCATGGGAAGAACCGGCCAGTCTCGCCATGGGACGTCTCCGGGTCACCCCTCGCATGGCCACTGGCACCTTCATCACGTTCGCTGCGCTTATCGTCGTCATCAGCGGGCTGGCTGGGCTCTTCATCTATCCGTCCTTGCACCCCAAGACCATCAACGATTACCCTGATCTCAAGCCGCCCGCACAGTCCGACAACTCCAGCCCGGGGTCCTCGGCGCCGGGCGATGCTGCATCCCGAGCTCAGGTAATCCTCGCCGCGCCGGGCGATCCGTCCATGGCCCCGTACTCGCCTCCAAGCTCACACTCCAGGCAGAGCACCCCAGCGAAGCCTCGCGCGCAAGCCCCGCAACCCCCTCCCGTAGCGGTGTGGCCGTACACCAATCAGGCGACCATCCGCGACGCCGTCGCTCCGCCCTCTACTTCCTCCGCACCGAACGCTCGTCGCGCTCAGCCGCCGGCCCCGCCGCTCTACGTGCCGTCCACCACCATGATTGCCTACGCTCTGTCCGCGCCCCAGCCCAGCTATCCCAAGGATCAGCCCCGGGGCATCAGCGGCACGGTTGTCGTCCAGATCGCCATCTCGCAGGATGGCTACGTGACCGAGATTCGGGTCGTAAGCGGGCCCGTCGAAATGCGGCCTGCCACCGTCCAGGCGGTGCAGGCGTGGCGCTTCAAGCCATATCTGGTCAATGGCACTCCGGCCCAGGTCACCACCACCCTCGGCTTCCTCTTCAAGGGACAATAGGCGCCCGCCTAGTTGTAGGTAACTCTGCGCTCGCCGCGCACGATGCGCCCAATCATGTGGTGCCGTTCGTTCGCCCGGTTCAGAATGGCCTTGGCCTTCTTCACCTGCTCCGCCGGGATCACCACGATCAGCCCAATGCCCATGTTGAACGTGCGCAGCATCTCGTCCTGTTCCACGTCCCCCAGCCGCTGCAGGTGTTCAAACAGCGGTGGCACCGTCCAGCCCGCCAGGTCCACCACCGCGCCCGTCCCGCGCGGCAGAATCCGCGGCAGGTTCTCCGTAATCCCGCCGCCGGTGATGTGCGCCATGCCGCGCACCAGCCCTTCGGCCGCGGTCAGCTTCTTGATCACGCTCAAGTAGCTCTTGTGCGTCCGCATCAGGGCTGCGCCGGTCTTGTCCTTTAGCTCGTTCACATACTGCTCCGGCCCGTAATGCGCCACCTCAAACAGCAGCTTCCGCGCCAGCGAGTAGCCATTCGTGTGCAGCCCATTCGAAGGCAGCCCGATCAGCACATCGCCAATCTGGATCCCTTCGCCGGTAATAATGTCCGGCCGGTTTACGCAGCCCACAATCGTCCCCGCCAGCTCGTACTCGCCCTCGGCATAAAAGCCCGGCATCTGCGCCGTCTCGCCGCCGATCAGCGCGCAGCCGTTCGCGCGGCACGCCTCCGACAGCCCGCGCACCACCGTCTCCACCGTCTCCGAGTCCTGCTCCCGCAGCTTGCCCGTCGCCAGGTAATCCAGGAAGAACAGCGGTGTCGCCCCCTGCACCGCAATGTCGTTCACACAATGGTTCACCAGGTCCGCGCCCACGGTGTGATGAATCCCCAGCTCAAACGCGACCTTCAGCTTCGTCCCCACACCGTCCGTGCTCGACACCAGAACCGGCTGCGGGAACTTCTCCAGGTCCAGCGCAAACAGCCCGCCAAATCCGCCAATCTCCGACAGCACATGCTTGTTGAAGGTCTTCCTCGCCAGCATCTTGATCCGCTGCTTGGCGCGCTCACCCGAGCTGATGTCGACGCCGGCCGAGGAGTAAGTGGCCGGAATCTTCGTGCGTGCCGGCTTGGCCCCTGCGGTTGCACCGTGAACCGCGGCTGTCCCGTTCGTGACCGTCCCACCGTCACGAGTGCCGGCCGACCCAGACGAATTGGAAGATTCTTCTGACATTTTCAAATCTCGTTTGAACTATTGCCCCGAACCAACCATCGTGCTCTCAGCCAGCCGAACCAGCCCAGCGGCGAACGTCCGCCTGAAGCCTGCCGTCGCAAAATCCTCGCCGCGTCAGACCATCCGCGAAACCCCAGTCTACCAGCCGCGCGTGAGGAAATGCGGGAGCGGGAGCGAACGGCCATCGCAAGTCCAACCCATAAGTTCACGAAATTATTTGTTGCATGCATCGCTGCGTGTGCGACGATGGCTGCGTTCTGAAGATCGGAGCAGGAGATGTTCTGGGCCAGGGTAGTCATCGCGGTTTTCGGCGTTGGTTTGGTTGGAACAATAATGTTGCGGGCCCAGGCGCCCAGCGTAATGTCGGACGCGGACCTGAACAAGGAAGCGGCACAGGCGGACTCATTCTACAAAGCAATGAACATGGTGGCGGCGCTGCCGCTGTATGAAGATCTGCACCAGCGCCAGCCGCAAAGCTATGTATGGAACGAGCGGTTGGCCATGTGTCTGTTGGGAAATGCGAGCCGGCAACCGCCCGCCGAGCGCGCGGCGATGGATGAGCGCGCGCGCAAGCTGCTGCTCGAGGCGAAAGCCGGGGGCGATAATAGCAATCTGCTGCAGGTGTTGCTGGAGAAGCTGGACCAGATCGCCGCCGCCCCTGCGACCACTGCCCAGCCCCCCGTGGGCTGGGACGTGTTGGAACAGGGGGAAAAGGCCTTCTCGACGGGCGATTTTGCGGGCGCCCTGAAGCTCTACCAGGAGGCTGCCGCAGCCAACCCGAAACTGTACGAGGCGCCGCTGTTCGCCGGGGACGCCGAGTTCAAGCAGGAACACTACGCGCAGGCGGATGAATGGTATGCGCGCGCGGTTGCGATCGATCCCGACCGAGACACTGCGTATCGCTACTGGGGCGACTCGCTGATGCACCTGGGGAATCAGACTGAGGCAGAGAGCAAGTACATCGATGCGATCTTGGCCCAGCCCTACACCCGCGCACCTCGGCTCAGTCTGCAGCAGTGGGCAAGCAGCAGCCACGCCCTCCTGGCAGCCCCGCCAATCACGCTTCCGGCGCGGCCCACGACCGACGCCAAAGGGAATACGAACATCACCATCGACGCATCGACTTTGGGGAACCCTGCGTCCTCCGGTTGGCTCATGTATTCCATGACCTCCACCGTCTGGCAGGAGTCGGAGTTCAAGAAGCACTATCCGGACGAGAAACAGTATCGCCATTCGCTGGCGGAGGAGGTGGCTGCAATCCAAGGCGTGCTTGAGGTCGTGAGGGAGCAAAAGATCCCTGACAAGAAGCTGGACGCCACCCTGAAATCCCTGGTCGCTCTCGACAAAGACGGAATGCTCGAATGCTGGATTCTCCTCGACCACCCCGATCAGGGCATCGCCCAGGACTACGTCGCCTTCCGCGCCACCCACCGCGACCTCCTCCACGCCTACATCGCCAAATACGACATCCACCCAAATTAACGGCGGCCCTTCTTGCCACATCCCATCCCGGCCAAGTAGCGTTACAGACACATAGCACGCTGCGCGGAGGACCAAAATGACCCGACTCGGCAGAACGGTTCTGACAGGTCTGAGCATTGGCGCGGCACTGGCGGGATGGGTGGGGCGCGAACACACCGTGCAAGCAGCCGACCGCACGACGACAACGGCGATGCAGCAGAATGCGCCGCTGGTCCCGCCGACGATCCAGGTGTACTCGCGGGAGACGGTAGTGGACGTCATCGTGACGGACAAAGACGGCAAGCCGGTGCATGGGTTGACGCAGGCGGATTTTACGGTGAAGGAGAACGGGAAGGAACAGGCGATCAACAGCTTCAAGGAGTTCGATGCGGACACCCTGAAGGCAGCCCCGACGCCACCGCAGTCGTCAGCGTCGCAGCCGGAAGTCCATTCGAACTACCGGACGGCGCCGGTGAGCGGACCGATCAACATTCTGCTGATCGACGCGCTGAATGCACCGCCGGGGACGGTGATGCGGGTACGGCGGGAGATGGTGAAGTATCTGGGGACCATGCCGGAGGGGACCGAGGTCGCGGTCTTCGGGCTATCGTCGGGCGGATTGCACCTGATGCAGGGATTTACGACGGACCGAAAGCTGTTGATTGGAGCGGTGAGCCGTCCCCTGGGAGGTCGCGGACCGGTGGAAAGGTGGACGGGGATGTGGTTGACCGTGGACGCGATGGATGAGATTGCGGTATACGTTTCGGGAATTAAGGGACGGAAGAACCTGATCTGGATTACGCCAGGCATGCCGGTGCAGTTGGTTCGGGATGGGGGATATGGTTGGTCGGGCGGGCCGCCAGACATGGGGCTGGTGCATCGGCTGATGGACGCCTACGAGTTGCTGACGCGGGCACAGGTTGCGATTTGCCCGGTTGATCCGCGTGGAGTGGGGCCGCGAATGGGCATGAATACTATGCTGGCGGAACAGGTAGCAGCGGAGAGCGGCGGTACCGCGTATTACAACACCAACGATCTGGCCGCGGCAGTGGGCAAGGCGATTGCAACTGGATCGGAGTACTACACGCTTTCTTATATTCCGCCGGGAAGCAAGGACGATAACCGGTTCCATCATATCTGGGTGGGCGTGGATCGGCCGGGAGTTCAACTGGTGTATCGCAAGGGCTACGACTCGGAGGATCCACTGTCTGCGCACGCGGTCGCTCCGGGACCGGGGCTGAAGCAGGCGGTGGCGGCGGGGCACGCCATGACGATCGCGGAGATGGAGTTCGATGTGAAGGTGGAGCCGATTGCGGCGGCGGATGCGGGCGCGGAAGAGGCGCCGGCAAGTTCGGGCCGGCGACTCCTGCCCAAAGGCGGAAAGCCCGCGGTGAAGTACGGATTTCTCTTTTCCGTGCCGGCGAGCGAGATTACGTTTACGCAGGGAGCAGACGGAATGCGGATGGGGTCGCTGAATTTCGATGTTGCCGCATATAGCTCGAACGGGGTGCTGGCGGATGTGATCAGCGAGAAGGTAAGACTACCCCTCTCGGCTGAAGAGTATGAGGAGTTCGTCAAGACGCCGTTTCACTTCTACCAGAAGCTGGACCTGCCGCTGGGCGAGACTATGGTGCGGGTGGGGATTCTGGACGACGCCTCGAAGAAGGCGGGGACAATGGACATTCCGCTTACGGTAGCAAAGGAAACCGGGCAGACCGAAGCCCGATAGTCCCCAAGGGTTGTCACCCTGAGCCGGCCTGCATTCGCTCTTGCACCCCCCCAACCACCGTCATCTCGACCGAAGCGCTTCAGCGCGGAGCGGAGAGACCCCCGCATTTGCCTGTTCACCCCCCACAACCCCGTCATCCTGAGCGAAGGACGCTGCGCGACCGAGGGCAATCGGGTGGTATGCTTTTGTTTCTGAGATAGGCCCGGACTCTGGAGCCCAATCGCCTGCCCTGTTCTTGCTTCTGAGATAGGCCCGGACTCTGGAGCCCAATCGCCTGCCCTGTTCTTGCTTCTGAGATAGGCCCGGACTTTAGTCCGGGCATCACCGGGCACCTAAAACAAGGGGCTTCAGCCCCTGGGACATGCACCCGCACCGCGCACGTCAATTCCCAGACCCACACTCTCAGAACCTCCGTCCGCGCCGGTTCTGCCTTTGCTCCTTAGATAGGCCCGGACTCTGGAGCCAATCGACTGCCCTGCCCTCGCTTCTGAGATAGGCCCGGACTTCAGTCCGGGCACAACCGGCTAGGAAAACCATGGGCTTTAGCCCCCGGGACACACCCTCGCACCAGAGGAGCCAAGGCAGCCATCGCCTCCCGCCGTCGTAATCCGCGATACCGTTGGCGGCCTCCGCTCTGGGGCGTCAGCAAATCCTGCCACTCACGACTCATGCAGTCGACCCGACCAGCGAAGATAGAACATGAAGTACGGATCCGGCACGTCGAAAACCTGCTTGCTCTCATCCCAATCACCAGCCCGTTCCGAGGGAAACTTCTCCTCAGCAAGCTTAGACATATGCAAGCAGGTGCCAGTCACACTCGACCCCACTGGCGATTCACCGCTACATGCCGCCGCCGTCCGCGCTAGCAACTCGTCGTAAGTAAAAGAGAGTTTAGGAGGGTCGAGAGCCAAGGCGCGCAGCACCACGCTGTATACGTCGCCGCTCGGGCGGTCGTGAAATTGGTAGGTTTTGCGCTCGGTTCCTCGCGTACGGGGACCAGCATCCAGCACATCTGCCAAGGACCTGAAGTCGGTGTTGGAGCTTGTTTGCTCCAAAATGCGTTGCAGTTCGGCCGCGCCGACGTTCAGAACGGCAGGAAACATGCCTTCGTACTTCTCGCGCAGATTCATTACAAAGCACGCATTCAAGCAAAGTAACTGCATAAGCTGAGGTGATCCCGCAGACTCAGTGACAAAGCGCTTAACGACCGCCTGGCCAAGTTCAGCGTTGAGAGCCGCGAACCCCACTTCAGCTATCCGCGTCAGCTGATCTGGGCTCTAGTAATCCAGATCAATCGCCCGAACGCGCCCTCTCAGTTCGCTGTTCGCCCGGAGGAGGTCATCACCGCGATGCGTCACCGTCGCGGACACGATCCTGACACCTAAGCGAACGGCCTCCTTGAGCGACTTGGCCACCTCAGTCTGAACCTCGCGCGGCATATAGTGAAAATCATCAATCAATACAACGAAGTCGCTGTTCGCAATCTCCTTCACCACCTGGGGGAGACCGCGCCGATCTCGGACCTGTTCCGCGGTCCGCCCAAGTGAACCGCCTACTTGCCCCCTTGTACCAACCTCGCCCTTCGCAACAAATGGAACACCCGCGGAACCCTTTGCACTGACTTCCGCCTCGCCAGATACCTCGAAGGTCTTACTCGTCGTCGAACTCGACGGGACGTCCATCCAGTCCAACACCTTGCGCCAGACGTCATCAGGATGACGGATCGAAACGCCCGAAACAGGTATCAGCAAATCCCGGCCGACAACCTTCTCGACCAGCACAGTTTTCCCCGACTTCGACGGTCCTGAAACCGAGATAACCTGCCCCGGCGTACCCAGGCCATCCGACAACGCGGTTTCGAAACCCTCTTGCGCACGTTCTATATAGGTGTGAAGCGGAAAGGCTCCCGGCGTAAACACCTCGGTTGCTCTCAATCCCATCTTATGGCTCCCGAGTCCACTCTCAGCGGCGTAGGCCGCGACTGGTTCTCCACCTAATACTAACGCCGCACGCAGCCCTATTTGTGCGCAGTCTCGCCACGCATAGGCGGCTGGATTCAGGCCTCTGCTTTCAGACCCGCCCTCACCTGCTCCTATACTTAACCCATGCAAGCCGAAACAAAGCCCTTCGTGAACTCCCTCGACCTCGAGCGCCGCGCCGAGCACTATTTCCCCGGCGGAGTGAACTCCCCCGTCCGCGCATTCCGCGCCGTCGGCGGCCACCCTCCCTTCGTCGTCCGCGCCGAAGGCGCGTACCTCTACGACGCGGACGGCAACCGCTACGTCGACCTCTTCGGCTCGTGGGGCCCGATGATCCTCGGCCACGCCTTTCCGCCCGTGGTCGAAGCTATCCGCGAAGCCGCCGGCCGCGGCGCCAGCTTCGGCGCATCCCACGCCGGCGAGGCCAACCTCGCAGAGTTGGTCCGGCGCTGCTTCCCCGCAGTTGAAAAAATGCGCTTCGTCAGCTCCGGAACCGAAGCCTGCATGGCCGCCATCCGCCTGGCGCGCGGCTTCACCGGCCGCAACTTCATCATCAAATTCGAGGGCTGCTATCACGGCCACGCCGACCCGCTGCTGGTCAAGGCCGGCTCCGGCGTCGCCACGCTGGGCATTCCCGGTTCGGCCGGAGTCCCTGCCGAAACCGCGCAATTCACGCTCGCCCTGCCCTACAACAATCTCGCCGCCGTGGAGGCTGCATTCGCCGCCCGTCCCAACGAAATCGCCTGCATCATCGTCGAGCCGGTAGTCGGCAACGCCGGAACCATTCCCCCCGCGCCCGGATTCCTCGCGGGTCTGCGCCGTCTCTGTACCGAACACGGCGCGCTCCTAATCGTCGACGAGGTCATGACCGGTTTCCGTCTCTCGCTCGGCGGCGCGCAGCAACTCTACGGCATCACCCCCGACCTCACCACGCTCGGCAAGATCCTCGGCGGCGGACTTCCCTGCGGTGCCTTCGGCGGACGCGCCGACGTGATGGACTTCCTCGCCCCGCTCGGGCCGGTCTACCAGGCCGGCACTCTCAGTGGCAACCCGCTCGCGATGGCTGCCGGCATCGCCACCATCGCCCACCTCATCGAGCACGAGAACACAATCTATCCGCAGCTTGATCGCGTAACGAAATTGATTGCGGACGGAGTCGCCGAACTGGCGCGCGATTCCGATTCCGATTCCAAAGTCCCGCTCACCACCAACCGCGTTGGCTCCATGTTCACCTGGTTCTTCACCGCCGGCCCGGTAACGGACTACGCCTCGGCGAGTGCGTCCGACACCACCGCGTTCGGCCGCTTCCACCGCAGCATGCTCGAGTCCGGCGTATGGCTCCCGCCCAGCCAGTTCGAAGCCGCATTTGTGAGCACCGCCCACGGACAAATGGAGATCGACCGCATCCTCGCCGCTGCCCGCACCGCTCTCGCCGCGTGAACATTGGCCGCACACGTGTGGCCAATGCGCACGTCGATCGCCAATAGAAATCGCAATCCGCTTCTATCTACATGATTCCCGTAAAATTGTTTCACGTGACACAATTTGAAATCGGCAATTGTTTCACGTGAAACAATTCAGGACGTCGCCGCTCGCTCCAATTCCGCAATGTCCAGCTTCTTCATCCCCATCATCGCCAGCATCGCCTTCGGATGCTTAATCAGCTCCATAATCCGTGCCGGCACGATCTGCCACGACACGCCGAATTTGTCCTTAAGCCAACCACACGCGACCTCCGTTCCGCCCGCTGTGAGTTTCGACCAGTAATAATCGACCTCATCCTGCGTATCGCAGCGGACGAAGAAAGAGACCGCGTCGGTAAAGGGATGGTCCGGGCCGCCGTTCAGCGCGGTGAATTTCAATCCATCGAGTTCAAACGAGATGGTGAGGACGCCGCCTTTGGGCACCATGCGTGGGTCGTCGATACTGTTGTTGCGGAGTTCGGAAAGGCGGCGGGAGTTTTTGAAGATGGAGAGATAGAAGTCGACCGCCTCCTCTGCATTTTTGTCGAACCAGAGAAACGGCGTGATGCGGGAATGGTTATCGAGAGCGCTCATTTTGGTCCTCCTTGGATAGATAGGAATTATTGTGTTGGCACGATTATCGTTGTGACAGCAGCCTCAATCGGTGAAGTGGGTTTGGTCGCGCGAGGAGTTCTCGCCGAAGTTGCGATCCGTGCGGAAGAGTTGGGTGATGTAGTGGCGCAGGTGGCCGATGGATTCGCGCGCGACCTCAGGGCCCTGGGTGGCCTTGGCGAAGATGAAGGAACCCTGGAGCACGGTCTGGATAAAACAGCCGACACTCTGGGCGGACCAGGGTGCGTCGGGCGCATAGATGTCTTTGGCGGCCTGGAGGTCGCGGGTGAGGGCATCGATATGAGATGCGAGGGCATGCTCGCAGGCGGCGCGAAGGTGCGGGTGGGTCCCGTAGGTCTCCTGGACGAGGGTGCCGAGCAGGCAGGTGTAATCGGGCAACTTGCCGGTGAGGATGGCGGCGCGGAAGTCGAGGTAGCCGAGCAGGCGATCGAGAGGGTCCTGCGGTTGGTGGTAGGGTGCGGAGGCAAAGAAGGCTCCGGTGCTCCGTTCCCAGTGGCGGACGGCGGCAAGGGCAAGGTCGTCCTTGGTCTTGAAGTGGTGAAAGAAGCTGCCCTTGGTGACGCCGGCTTGGTGGCAGATATCGTCGACGGTGGTGGCGGCGTAGCCTTTGGCGCGGACGCTGTGGACGGCCGCGTTGAGCAGTTTGAGCCGCGATTCATGCGGTGTTTGGCGCGTGGCCAAGATTTCTTGCGGTGTATTCAAGATTGACCTGCCTCCATACCGATTAGGTGGTATGGTTACATACCATCTGGTATGTGTCAAGAGGAAAGATCGCGGATTGCGGATTGCGGATTACGGATTGCAGATTGCGGGTTGCAGGTTGCAGGGAAGAGCGAAGGGCAAATGCGGGGATTCTTCGCTGCGCTCAGAATGACAACTCGAGGAGGGCTGCGCTCAGAATGACAGGTGAGGGTGAACGGCCAAGATTCTGGCTGCGGCGGAATGACGGCTCGAAGGAAGGTGCCAGGGTGCCGACTCGGCAGAAAAGAAAGGCGGGCGGCAAACACGGAGTCCTGGCTGCGGGAGAATCACGGCTTGGAAAACAAATGACGGAGAGAAGGGCGAAAGCGGGGTGCTGAAGAAGGCTGGTGGCGGCGCAGGAAGAAGGCCCGGGGCTAAAGCCCAGGTTGGATTCAGAGCGGGATATTCGTGGGGTTAGAACCCCGCGCTAATCCGGAAGGACCTTTCAGCATCCTCGAAAAGACAGATGCTGAGATTCTGGCTGCGGCGGAATGACGGCTCGAAGGAAGGTGCCAGGGTGACGACTCGGCGGAAAGGAAAGGCGTGCAGCAAACACGGAGCCCTGGCTGCGGCAGAATCACGGCTTGGAAAACAAATGACGGAGAGAAGGGCGAAAGCGGGGTGCTGAAGAAGGCTGGTGGCGGCGCAGGAAGAAGGCCCGGGGCTAAAGCCCAGGTTGGATTCGGAGCGGGATATTCGTGGGGTTAGAACGCCGGAGCTAATCGGGAACGACCTTTCAGCATCCTCGAAAAGACAGATGCTGAGATTCTGGCTGCGGCTTCGCGGCGCTCGGAATGACAAACATTCCCTGCGCGCTCAGAATGACAAAAAACGGGGAAGGCGAAGGACAAATACGGAGATTCTGGCTGCGCCAGAATGACGACTCGGGAAGGGCTGCGGCGGGATGATGACGCCACCTGGCAGCGTTAGCGATGCACAGTTACCCCGCCATTGTTACAGATCAATCCCGCCAGCCAGCTATAAGGGCGCAATTCTCAGTTGCTCAAAACGCCGATTCGCAGGCGTAATCCGACCTTCGAGGGGTCAACGCTTGCGGTTCAGGTCTGGGGTCTGGACCTTAGCGTACTTCTGTTTTCGTGCGCCTCGCTTGCATTCGCAAGGAGCCTTGCCACAAGCACCACACAATCCAGCTTCTCGCCGTTTCTGAACCTTCGTCACCGCGATGCTTTTACGCTCCATCTGCATATCCTATTCCCAGTTGCCCAAAATGCCGATTTTCGAGCGCAACCCCGGACGTGCGCGCAGGTCAACCGCACTTGCTGCATCAGTCTATTTGCTTTGGGAATGTGATGCTTTGCATGATGTCGTCAAGATGATGGTGCAACGCCTTCTCCTCAGTCGAAGTGAGTTCGCGAGTTCCATCGTCGGAGGATGTGCAGTGCGTATTGAAGTCCTTTTCGAAGACAAAGCAACGCCCACCTCGATACGTTGCATAGACGTCATAATTCTGTCCGTGACACATCCCGGCCCCAGCGCCGGACCCGTGCTGGTAGAGCACGTCATGAATCGTCTGCTTGTCGAAGCTCTTCATCGCGTCATTTTTCAGAACGCGATCCAGGCACTCGGGCTCTGAATGCACGACCGGCACGAGGAAAATGAAGCTCAGAAGGTCGAGGCTCGTCTTCTCGTAAACAGTCCCCTTCGGTGAGAACGCGACCATGATCTTCGGAGTCTCGCCGGAACTCCAAATGGCTGGAGATGCGTACTCGTCAGTCGGCGAAACTTGCTTCCACGCCAGCGGATACTGGAAACGCACGCCGGTTTCAGTATCTTGGAAGGTTGACATCGGCACTGGTGCTGGAGTCGCCCGTGTCTGCGCGACGGTTGGGGCTATTCCTAAGAGAAGCCCCGCGCCCGAAACCATTAGTCCCCGCTTAGTCAAAGTGTCCTCCGGAGTTTCCTTGCTGGTCGAGATCTTGCGCAGTTTATTATGCACAGAAAACGGGGTTGGCGGTAAAGACGCCCGGACGCATCGGGCGACTCCTGAACCTTGACGCCGAAGTATCATCATTCGTTCAAGATCTACACGCGTAGGAGTCAACTCCCGAAATACGGGGTTTTGAGCAACTGAGGACACGCCTTCGGCGGGGATGATATTTGACCTGCCCAACTGGTGGCTGCATAACGTTGTATCGGGTGGCGGCATAACTTTGGGGTAGGTGGCAGGATCGATTGCAGCCAGCGAAGGGCAAATACTGAGATTCTGGCTGCGCCAGAATGACGGCTCGAAAAGGAATGGCCAGAGTGACGGCTCGGAAAGGAATGGCCAGAGTGACGGCTCGGAAAGGAGAGGCAAGTTAGTGAGATTCTGGTTGCGGGGGAACGACGGCTCGTCGGGGGGAAAGGCGAAGGGCAAATACGGAGATTCTGGCTGCGCCAGAATGACGGCTCTAAGAGGAATGGCTAGAGTGGCGGCTCGGAAAGGAATGGCCAGAGTGACGGCTCGGAGGAGAGGCAACTTAGTGAGATTCTGGCTGCGGGGAAACGACGACTTCGGGGGGGGAAAGGCGAAGGGCAAATACGGAGATTCTGGCTGCGGGGAAATGACGGCTCGAAAAGGAGACGCAACTTAGGGAGATTCTGGCTGCGCCAGAATGACGACTTGGGAAGGGCTGCGGCGGGATGACGACGCCACCTGGCAGCGTTAACGATGCACAGTTATCCCGCCATTGTTACAGATCAATCCCGCCAGCCAGCTATAAGGGCGCAATTCTCAGTTGCTCAAAATCCCGACTTCAGGGGGTTGGGAGTTCTGGCGAGCCAACAGACCTCCCAGGCCCGGCAAATCAGTATCAAGTCCGACTTTCAAGGGAGGCGTTATCGGCAAAGTTCGAGCAAATCGCGATCTTCCTTAAATTAAGGATTGCAGAGGCCGAGGTCACAAATTGCAAGCGCCTTTTTCAGTAGAGAATTCATGGCTCTGAGCCTAATCGAGGCAGACGAGGCATTGCTTTGTTATCGGCGCTGCCCGTGCTAGCCTTCATCTACACGGGCTATTCGGGCTGGTTGCAGCGGCGATTTCGTGGGATCGCCAGGGCCACGCAGTCGATGCTTCAAGAGAAGCCTTGCCCCCAGGAACTGGGGTTTCGCCCCAATGTTGCCGAGCGGTGGCTGGCGTCGGGACAACACCATGAGAAAGTTTTGGATCGCTACTTCCGCTGCAGCGCTGCTATGCATAAGCGCCTTGGCGGTGGAACAGACGGCCCTGCATTACGGTGCTTGGGGCTTCGACGCGACGGGTGAAGACCGCTCGGTGAAACCCGGAGACGATTTCTTTCGCTTCGCCAATGGGGGTTGGCTCGACCGTACACCGATTCCAGCGGACAAGACTATCTTCGGTCTTCGAGCATTAATGACGGACCTCACCGAGGCGCGCTTGCATGCGTTGATGGAGGTGGCCGCTTCCCAGGCGGGCCATGAGCCAGTCAGCCTGGAAGGCAAGGTGGGTGCTTTTTACAAAGCGTTTCAGGATGAAGCGCGTGTGGAACGGCTGGGTGCCGAACCGCTCAAGCCGGAACTCGACGCTATCCGCATGGCCGATACGCGGGACGCTCTGGCAGTACTCATGGGCCACGGCCAGGACGACTTCTATGGATCGCTGTTCGGGGTCAGCGTTTCGGTGGATCGCAAGGATCCGAGCCGGTACTCGGTTTATCTTGCCCAGGCGGGACTCGGCCTGCCGGATCGCGATTACTACTCAAATCCAACGCTCGCATCGCAGAAGGCACAGTATCAGGTCTATATCGCCAGTCTCCTCCGGCTGGCTGCGTGGCCGGAGCCGGAGACGCGGGCGCGCGAGATCGTGGAGTTGGAAACCCGCATCGCCGAGGCCAGTTGGACAAAGGCGGACCGGCGGGACCGGGACAAGGTATACAACCCCATGACCGTTGCCGAGCTACAGACGTTTGCCCCAGGGTTCGCATGGCAGGCCTACCTGGGATCGGCAGGGCTTGGGAATGTGAGCCAGGTGGTTGTGGCCGAGAAGACCGCATTTCCGAAACTGGCGGCCATCTACGCCTCGACCCCGGTCGAGGTGCTGAAGGCCTGGGCGGCGTTCAATGTGGCCGATCATGCGGCGCCGTACCTTTCGCGCCCCTTCACTGCGGCCTTCTTCGAGATGCGGGAGAAGACGCTCTCCGGCATGCAGGCGCAGCAGGTCCGCTGGAAGCGGGCGGTACATGCGGTCTCTGGCGGCGACTACGGTGCGGGCGACCGCTTCGATCGCTTTGGGAATCTTGGGTGGGGCGTAGGCCAGCTCTACACGGCAAAGTATTTTCCGCCTGAGTCGAAGGCGAAAGTACAGGAACTGGTGGGCGACCTGAAAGCTGCGTACCATGCCCGGATCGAGCGGCTGGATTGGATGAGTCCGGCGACCAAGGTGGAGGCGCTGAAGAAGTTGGAGACCTACAACGTAAAGATCGGCTATCCCGATACACCGCGCGATTATTCCGGCTTGGTAATTCGCGACGACGACTTGATAGGCGACGTGCGCCGCACCGCTGCGTGGGACTGGGCCTTCTTTGTGCGCCGCCTGCCTGGCCCGGTGGACCGGCAGGAGTGGACGATGACGCCGCAGACCAACGACGCCTACAACGGTGCACTGCGTGACATCGTCTTCCCGGCTGGCATACTGCAGCCTCCCATTTTTGACCCTTCGGCCGACGCGGCGATCAACTACGGTGCGGTGGGCGGGGTCATCGGACACGAGATGACCCACGGCTTCGACGACCAGGGCCGGAAGATCGACGCGGAGGGACGCCTGCGCGACTGGTGGACGCCCAAGGACGCGGCCATCTTCGAGGAACGGGCTGCAAAGCTTGGGGCGCAGTTCGACAGCTACGAGCCGCTCCCCGGCGTGCATGTCAACGGCAAGCTGACGATGGGCGAGAACATCGCCGATCTGGGTGGCCTCACCCTGGCGCTCGACGCTTATCACGCCTCGCTTCATGGAAAGCCAGCACCTGTGATCGACGGTTTGACCGGCGACCAACGGGTCTTCCTCGGCTGGGCCCAGGCATGGCGCACTAAGAGAACGGATGCCGCGCTCCATCAACTGGTGGTGAGCGATCCCCACTCGCCTCCTCAGTACCGGGTCGACGGGCCGGTCAGGAATATCGACGCCTGGTATGAATCGTTTGGGGTCAAGCCGGGGGACAAACTTTACCTGGCTCCCGAGGAGCGAGTACATATCTGGTAGGTGCGTCGCATCTCGCCTCCAGGGGTGATTGTGTGTGAGCAATTGCGCGACAATCCCGATACAACGTTATGCCGCCACCAGTTGGGCAGGTCAAATATCATCCACGCCAAAGGCGTGTCCTCAGTTGCTCAAAACCCCGTTTCTCAAGCGAAGCTGAATGTTGCTAAGCATCGGTTTCGAGCGCTACGAAGGATCGGATTAGGGTTTGAGTGGCACGATAATACGGAGAGAGGAAACGAGACGATGAAGCTGAACACGTATTTGAACTTTGGCGGCGGGAACTGTGAAGAGGCGTTCAAGTTTTATGAGAAGCATCTGGGTGCGAAGACTGCGAGTATCTTCCGTTGGAGCGAGATGCCCAATGCGGCGAAGCACACGCCGCCGGGGATGGAGAACAAAGTGCTGCACGGGCGAATCGAAATTGGAGGGACACAGTTGATGGGAGCCGATGTGCCCGGCGCCGAGCCCGTGCGTAGCGCGTACCTGACCCTCACCGTCGATAATTCCCAGGTGGCGGAGCGGATCTTTGGCGCGCTCTCGGAAGGCGGCCAGGTCACGATGAAGATGGAAGCGACGTTCTTCGCGCACCGGTTCGGGCAGGTGCGGGACAAGTTCGGGATTCTGTGGATGATCATCCATGAGAAACCAATGGGGTAAGGCAGGGCACAGAGAGCAGGAACAGGAAACAGGGAACAGGGGCCACCTGACTCGGGGGGCTGCTATCGGATTGCGATGAGGAGGCCTATGGTGACGCTTGCTGACTGGTCACGCTCGCCGAAGTTGTATCCGTAGCTGGGTTCGAGATACCAGCCGAAGCGGCGCTTCGGGGTGGGCCAAAACATGAAATCGAGCGCGCCTTCTATGGCGGCGGAATTGGAACTCCTGCCGCCGCTGATGGTGTGTGCCCATTCGGGTCCAGCGCCGACCATGAACTCCGCAGTTTTGGATAGGGTGTAGGGCTTCTTGAAGATGAGATCGGTGTCCCACTCGGTTTGGCCGCGGCTGAAGAAAGGTGTGACTCCTGCTTCAATCTCCAGCCACTCCTTGATGGGCGTGACTTCGACAGCGAGGTTGGGGCCATAGGCGGGGGCACCGTGGGTAAGCGCCCAGTCGCCGGCGCCGCCGATTTCGAGAATCGCGGCGGGCTCCTTTTCTTCGACCTGGCCGAGGGCTCTGCCGGCGACGAGCAGGATCGCCAGCAAAGAAGCCTTCGCAGCTTTCATACCAGCTTCTCCGTGTCTCTATTGTTGCAGAACGATTCTGCAACTGAGGCGCGAGGCATGGTTAATCTGCAGCGATGAGGTTTGGGGCGCGGCGCGCCTTGTGGACGTGGGCTGGGCACGCGTACAGTAAGGGCCACGCGGCGGGCTGGCTGCGTTGTGCTGGAAGGATGGGAGGAGCAATGCGACTGAGCCGGGGAATTTTGTGTGGGGCGGCAATTGTTGGTGCACTGGGCGTGGTCGGCGGGCTAGGTGTGCGATCGGTGGAGGCGCGGGACCGGACGGGGTTCTCGGCGGCACAGCAGCAGACGGCGGCGGCGCCGACGTTGAAGGTTTACTCGCGGGAGACGTTTGTGGATGTGACGGTGGTCGATGCGGAGGGCAGGCCGGTGCACGGGCTGACGCGGGACGACTTCACGGTGCTGGAAGACGGCGTGAAGATGGAGCCGAACAGCTTTGCGGAGCATCGGTCGGATACGCCGATTGCGGATGCGACGGAGCCAGTGAAGGAGAAGCTGCCGGCGAATACGTTCAGCAATGTCGATGCGAGCCGGTCGGACGGGCCGATCAATATTTTGCTATTCGACTCCAGCAACTTGCCGGCGATGACGCAGCATATTGTGCAGACGCAGATGCTGGATTTTGTGAGCAAGATGCGGCCGGGGACGCGCGCGGCGGTGGTACGGATGACTTACCATCTTTCGATTCTGCAGGGCATTACGACGGACAGGGATCTGGTGCGGGCGGCGATTGCGAGCGACAAGATTACGCCGGGCTCCTTCACGCTGGAGGATGCAGTTCAGGATCCGGCGAACACTGACATACCCAATCGGCCAAACCCAGGCACTCCTTTGGTCGGCGATATTGCGGAATATGGAGACAGTCCGCCCTCTGAGAGGGAGTTGTCCAGTACGTCGATGCGCGCGGAGTACTCACTAGTCGCCATGAAGCAACTGGCGCGCTTCCTCGAGGGCATGCCCGGTCGCAAGAATCTGATCTGGTTTACCGGCTTCGCGCCCAGGGGTTCCTTTAGTGGCGCGCTGGATTCCGAGGTCGATCTTCTCTCCCGTGCCCACGTTACCGTCTATCCCATCGATCCGCGCGGGCTTGAATCGAGGCCGACCCTTATTGAGCCTATGGAGCGCGCAACCATGGCTGGGGTGGCGGCACAGACTGGCGGGACTTTCTCCGGGCATAATGAGATGGCCGCGACCGTCGCCCGCATCATCGACGGCGCGTCCAACTATTACACGATGACGTATGTGCCGACGGAGAAGGCTGCGACCAGCGGCAACTTTCGGAATATTACGGTGAAGGTGAATCGGCCGGGTGTGCATTTGACGTACCGGCCTGGGTACTACGCCACTGATCCGGCGAAGAGCTTGACGGGAATGAAGCTGATCCCGCAGGCGACGGCGATGCAGACGGCGATGGAGCGGGGCGGACTGGAGCCGACGCAGATACTATTCCACGTGAAGGTGGATCCCGGGGCTACGGATAGCGCGATCTCCGCGGGGAACCGGGCTGAGCCGAAAGGAATGAAGCCGCCGTTCCGGCATCTTGCGGTGACGTACACGATTGACGTCGGCGGCATGACGTTCGAGCGCGGAGGCGATGGGAGATACCGCGCGAACTTTGAGTTTGGCGTGATGGTGTACGACGCGGACGGGAAGTTGGTGAACACGGCGAGCAAGCAGGTGCGGCCGGTGCTGACGGCGGCGGCTTACCAGTCGATGCTGAAGGATGGGGCGGTGGCGCATGAGGTGATCGATGTGCCGGCGCATGGGGAGTATTGGCTGCGGATTGGGGTGCATGATCTGGCGAACGACAAGGTGGGGGCGTTGGAGGTGGCTACATCGGGTATTGCGGATGCGAGTTCCACTCCTGCGCGGTGAGGCTGCGCATGCAACGGGGCACCGGGCGATTCGAAGATGACCTCAGCGGCTAAAGCCGGGTGCGTTGGTGGGCTGGTTACGGCACGGGTAAACCCGTGCCCTTAAACGAGGCGATCGGTCCTGGGCCGGGGGTGGGGAGGGTGACGTCGTAGAGATTGTGATCGCGGTAGGAGTTGTCGACGGTGCCGAGGAGGCGGAGGTGGGCGCCGTCGGCGGCGAGTTTGCGGAGAAGCCAGTCTTCGGGGTAGTCGTGGTCGGCGGCCAATAGATAGAAGTGGGGATGCCGGCGGATGAAGTCGGGGTAGGGTTCGGCGTGGCCGTGGAGGTGGAAGGCTTCGACGTCTTTGGCCATGCCTTCGAAGATGGTGGCGTTGGTGTAGTGGAGGGCGACCGGGCCGCCGGTGAGGTAGTAGGTGCGGTCGAGGAACTGCGGGGATTCGTGGTTGTTCATCTCCATGAAGACGATTCCGGAGTTGACGACGAGCGGAAGGTCGGCGGGGGCGAGCGGTTCAAGGTGGAAGGGAACGATGGTGGGCTCGGTGTGGCGGAAGATGCGGCCTTGGGAGACGAACATGTAGGTGTGCTGCATGCGGGAGCTGAAGAAGAGGAGGATGACGGCGGCGAGGACGGCGGCAGCGGGACGGTTGGCGGTCAAGCGGCAGAGGAGGACAGTGAAGAGGATGGCAGTGCCGAGCATGGCGGCGTCGCCGTAGCGGTAGAAGAATGCGCCGTGTCCCGGCGTGAGTCGAATGATGATGAGGACGGGAGTGAGGAGGAAGCAGGCGACCGCGACCCACTCCGGCCGGGTGAGCACGAAACGGGGAGCGGGGCGGAGCCAGGAGAGGCCGCCGACCGCGGCGATTACGAGGACGGTGAAAGCCAGGGCTTTGAGTTCGCGAACAGTGCGATCGGCAAAGTAGCCGAAGATGCTCGACAGGTGAGCCTGGAATTCGGGCGCGAACGAGGCGGCGGCGTGGAATCGGAAGATGGGGATATACGACAGTGTCGCGGCTAGCGGGAGCACGAGCGCGAGGATGCGGTCGGGATTGAGGCGGCGACGCTCGAAAGAACAGGTGGCTTCTGCGGCGACAACGGCTGCCCAGAGGAAGAGACCGAAGACGTGGGTGAGCAGTAGAGCGGTCGCGGCAAAAGCCATGAGGAGATTGCTGCGGAGTTGTGAGCCGCGGGCTGAGCGGTCCTGGGCGATGGTGGAGGATTGCCAGGCGAGGAGCATGAGCGCACCGAAGCCGAACATGAGGCCGTAAGGGCGGCCGTCGATCGCAGGCTCGGTGGTCTTGCCGGCGAAGAGGATGACGGCGGCGAGGATGGCAAAGGCGCTGCCGGCTCTGCGGCGGACGAAGAGAGAGATGCAGACGACGGCGAGCCAGAAGCCGGCCATCTCCGGCAGCCGGGTTTGCAGCGTGCCTACGCCGAAGAGATGGAAGGTAACTCGGGTGAGGAGGTAGGAGAGCGGAGGGTTGAGATCGATGGTGCGGGTGAGATGGAGCAGAGCGGGGAGGGACGGGGCCTGCGCGATGTACCAGGTGTAGATCTCGTCGTGCCAGAGAGGGATGCGGAGCGAATAGCCGAGGTGGGCGCAGAGGTAGATCGCGAAGAGAATGAGCAGGGAGGAGAGGTAGTGGGATTCGACCCAGTTGCCGACGCCGGAAAAAGGACCGGTAAAGCCACTCTGAACAGCAGGTTCTGGAGGCGAGACAGGCGCGATGGTGATGGTGGCGGACACGAAGATTGCAGCAAGTATAGAGTTCGCGCGGCGGGGCGCCGATAGCACGTTTGGGGCAGCGCCGAATCCCACATCTCAGGATCGAGATGGGGAATTCGGCTGGTGGAGAGCGGGGTTCAGGAGGCGACGGAGGCGGTGGCGTTGAAGTTGGGTGGGGCTGGGGACGCGAGGGACATTTTGCGGGGGCCGCGCTTGCGGGCGACGAGGATGCGGATGCGTTCGAGCATCTCGGCGGGGGAGCAGGCGCCTTTGGGCAGAAAGACGTCGGCGCGTCCGGCGCGGTCGAAGGCGGTGACGGTCCCGGAGACGATCATGGCGGGGAGGGTTGGGTGGAGCTGCTTGGCGCGGCGGACGAGTTCGTTGCCGTCCATGAGCGGCATGAGGAGGTCGCAGAGGAGCAGATCGATGGAGCCGGGGAGGGAGTGGGTGATGGTTTCGATGGCGTCGTGGGGATCGGTGAGGGCGATTACCCGATAGCCGCGGGTTTCGAGGAGGAAGGTTCGGACGGAAAGGAGTTGTTCATTGTCATCGACGCAGAGGATGATTTTCTTGGGACGCATGGCTACTCGGTTCTGCCGGGAGGCATCGCGGACCGGCTTCAGAACCAGTCGGGCGATGGGCCTGGCGGATTGGGCCCAAGTGCGGCGCGTTTGCTGGTTGGCTGGCGCGCCGGCGGGCGGCGTTATGTTCGACCCGCGGCCTGGGCCGGTGACGGCTCGGGCGGTATTGGGGGCTGCTCAAGAGAAGCGGACAGGGACGAACTTTGCCTGAAGCCACGCCCTCGGGGCGAAGCTCCCCTGTCTGCTCCGTAAGGAGGCAGTTCCCCGGCCGCCGACTAGAGCCTAAGCCCGGACGACAGACCGCGGGTGCGAGAGAGAGCCGGTAGCAATGCAGATTGCCACGCGGACTTCCGGGAACGCTCCGTCCGGATTCCTGGAAGGCGAGTGAGCCGGCTGGTCCGAAGGCGATGGGCCGCGAAGAGCGGTGCCCAAGGGCTGGATCAGGATGCATCAACCGGTTCGGCTGCGCCTGCAGTTGGGAGCGGTGCGTAGGGAAGCCCGAGTCTGCTAGCGGGTGGCTCCTCTCAAATCAAATTGCGTGTGAAACAGAATCGTTGCCTTTGTTGAGTTCGTATTTCTGAGGTTGCCTGGTTGCTTGAAATGTCCTAGTGGATCGAAGTTTGCATGGTGCAGAGAGGATTTTTCGTTCCTCAGCGCTTCCCCACAGTAAGGAGGGGAACCCAACTTGGCAACAGCGAACACAGTGCGAAAGTGGGGGCATATTTTTGATTGCAGATTCACCGAATCTTCAAAGACCGCTTGGTTGCTGGTCGTTTCGCATGGTGGGTCTGTTGAAATCAAGTGCATCACGGCAGGAAAAATCGTCCGGTTGCAATAGGAATGGTGCGACCACCGACGAATACTTCAGAGACCTGGTCGCCCTGGCGAGTTGCGCGGACGTAGATGCGGCTGGGACGGAGCATCTCGATTCCCTGTTCGAGCACGATGGATTGGCCGCTGGCGGCGAGCGAATGGCGGACGAGATAGGCGATGGTGCAGCCGGAGGCCGAGCCGGTGGCGGGATCTTCTCCGTTGTAGAACTGCATGCGGGCGTGCCAGTCGGCGGCGGAGGCGGCGGATGCGCGGGTGATGCAGTGGAAGAATTTTGCGTCGCTGCCGGCGAGATAGGCTTGCGCGAGCGGCTGGGGGATAGCGAGGCGCGCGGCGACCGCGAGTGAACGCAAGGGCACGATGCAGAACGGCAGGCCGGTGGAGACGGTCTGGATGGGGAGGGTTGGGTCGAGGTCATCGACGGAGAGGCCGAGAGCGGCGGCGATCGCGGCGGGCGGGTGGATGGCGCCGAAGGCGGGATCGTTCTGACGCATGGTGCCATAGACGCCGAGGCCCTCCTGCTGCGCGGAGAAACTCACGGGGATGGGGCCGACGCGGAGGTCGAGGGTGATGGTGGCGGAGCCACGAAAGACGGGGTGATTGAGATACAGCCAACTGGCGGTGCCAAGCGTGGGATGGCCGGCGAACGGGAGCTCCTCGCGCACGGTGAAGATACGAACGTGGACACCGCGCTCGCGTTCGATGGCGGCGGGGCGGGGCAGGATGAAGGTGGTCTCGCAGAGGTTGGTCTCGCGCGCGATGGACTGCATCTGTTCGGTGGTGAGGCCGCGGGCGTCGGTAAAGACGGCGAGCGCGTTGCCGGCAAGAGGCTGCTCGGCGAAGACGTCCATTACGGCGTAGTCGCAGGCCTGGTGGGCGAACGCAGGAGCGGAAGTTGTAGGTGCGGGATTTGACATGAGGGCTCCTAAGACGTATGTTTTCAATTAGACCGCAATGGGGCAAACTGCTCCAAGCCAGCCAAGCTGGCCGCGGCCAAAAAGATTAGCCATGACGATCACGCTGAAATCGAACCCCACGACTTGCTGCTGCTGTTGCTGTAGCCAGGTGTGGGTGTGCGCATAGGCGAATCGTAGCAAGTAACCTTTCGATTCGAGTAACGCGGAACCCACCAAGAGCCAACGAGCCGGGTGGGTTTTTCAGTGTGCGCCGGTAGAGTTCTCCCCATACATTTTGAAGAACACAAAAAGAGAGGATGAAAACATGTCGCTCCGGATAAACGATGTAGCGCCCGATTTCACGGCTGAGACAACGCAGGGGACGATCCACTTCCATGAATGGATCGGCGACAACTGGGCAGTGCTGTTTTCGCACCCGAAGGACTTTACGCCGGTCTGCACGACCGAACTGGGCGCGGTGGGTGCGCTGGAAAAGCAGTTTGCCGCGCGCGGGGCCAAGGTGATCGGCCTGAGCGTGGACCCGGTAGAGAACCACAGCAAGTGGGCGAAGGACATTGAAGAGGTAACCGGCTCGGCGGTGAACTACCCGGTGATTGGCGACACGGAGTTGAAGGTCGCCAAGCTGTACGACATGCTGCCGGGCGATGCGGGCGACAGTTGTGAAGGGCGGACGCCCGCGGAAAATGCCACGGTGCGCATGGTGTTTGTGATCGGGCCGGACAAGAAGATCAAGCTGACGCTGGCGTACCCGATGACCACGGGGCGCAACTTCGACGAGATCATTCGCGTGCTCGATTCGATGCAGTTGACGGCGAAGCACAAGGTGGCGACGCCGGCGAACTGGAAGCAGGGCGAGGATGTGATTATCACCGGCGCTATTTCCAACGACGATGCGGCGAAGATCTTTCCGGGCTACAAGACGGTGAAGCCGTATCTGCGGACGACCTCGCAGCCGCGCTAGGCGTCGCAAACAAGTTGCACCGCTGTCGCGATGAGCGCGCGCGGCGGCGGGAAGCACCGATGGCGAAGTGGCTAACGCGCTGGTCTGCAAAACCAGTATTCGTGGGTTCAATTCCCACTCGGTGCTCCAACAAAATAACAGACGTATCCCTGGCGATTCTGGCTCGGCGCCTGAGAACCCCGGAAGCTCGCGGGCTGCTGAACTCTCGTGGCCTCCCAATTTTCTACTGCACGATGAGAGTGACGGTGGTGGAATGGGAGAGAGCGCCAGAGGTTGCGGTCACGGTGACGGTGTAGGTTTGGGGCGGGGTACTGCTGCCGCCTCCACCGCAACCGGTCAGCACGCTCACTCCAGCCATACCCGCGAACACTATTGTGAGCAGCGCAAGCCGGCGCAGGCACTTCCGGGAACGTTTTACACCGCCCAGGAAGGGCAGGACCAGCAGTCCGAGCGCAATCAGGGGCACGCTTTGGCCAGGTTGTGCACGCTGTTGCAGCTTTGCCGTCAGTGGCACCTGGATGGTCAGGTTGACATTCGTAGCCGAGCTACCTGCGGCAATCGAAGTTGGACTAAATGTCGCGGTGTATCCCGTGGGCAAGCCGGTAGCCGCAAAGGTTACCGCCGCAGGGAAGGTAGTTCCTCCGGATGGGCTCATCGGCAGCGTGTAGATTGCCGTGCCGCCGGGCTGGACCGTCTGCGAGGAGCCGGTTCCGGCAATCGTCAGCGTGAAGTCTTCGACTATCTCACTAACGGCAGCGCTGGATGCAGCGTTGAAGTTGGCGTCGCCGCCATACACGGCCGTGATCGAGTGCGATCCAACCGCCAATGTCGAGACGCTCAACGTAGCGATCCCGGCGCTCAGAGTTGCAGTTCCGATCGCCGTTCCGCTGTCGGAGAAAACTACGGAACCCGTGGGCGTGCCGGCTGCAGAGCCAATTGTAGCTGTAAGAGTTACAGTATTCTGCACCAGAACCGGGTTTGGCGATGCGGTCAACCCTGCCGCGGGGACACCCTTGTTCACCGTGATGGAGTGGGTCACCTCAGAGGCGACGGCATAATTCGTGTTGCCGGATTGATCGGCAGCAACTACCACCGTTCCTACACCGGTGATGGTAAGGGTGCTTCCGCTAATCGATGCCGGCCCGGAGAGCACGCTGAACACCACCGTAAGTCCGGAGGTGCTGCTGGCCGAGAGGGTGATGGGAGCAACACCATAGGTGACTGGCGATGCGGGCGCGGCGAAGGTGATGGTCTGAGATTCGCTCGCGACCGTGAAGGTCGCGTTCTGCGATGCGGAAGCGTAGCTGCCCGCGGCGGCCTGACTCGCCTGCAACACCACTACGCCTGCTCCGGTCAGCGTCACCAGGGAGCCTGAGATGGTTGCAGGACCGCTGATCACAGAGTAGGTAATCGCTCCGGATGAGTTCGAGGTCGCGGTTACCGTGAACGGCGCATCGCCATAGGTGTGATTGGGGACGGTGAAGGTGATGGACGGCGCGAGAGCAGTGACGGTGATGGGTGCGGTCCCGGAAGCGCTGTTGTAGTTGTTGTCGCCCGTGTAACTGCCCTTCAGCGTGTCTCCACCCACTGCCAGCGAGCCTGCGGGGACCGTGATGGTGGCGCTGCCACTCGACAGCGTTGCAGCCGCAGAGGTGTAGCTGCCACTACTGAGGGTTACCGTGCCGGTGGGCGGCGGCGTTCCGGCGACAGCAATCGTCACCGATACTGCCTGGGCCGCCGTGATGCTGGACAAGGATGGCGTCACGGTTACCGCCGGCGTCGTCTTTGCGACGGTGACGACGGAAGAACTACCCGATGCGCTGTTGTAGGTCGAGGAGCTGGAGCTGTCTGGCGTGTAGGCCGCCCCGAGAACGTCGCCACCCGCCACCAGCGAACCTGCAGGGATGTTGATGGTCGCGCTGCCGCCTGCGAGCGGCGTTGCCGCTGAAGTATAGCTTCCGCTGGTGAGGGTGACGGAGCCAGTTGGCGTGGTGCTTCCAGTACCGCCATTCACTGCCACCGTGACCGCAAGCGGTTGGGTTGAGGTAATGCTGAACGAAGTCGGCGTCACCGTGACCGTCGGCGTGGCCCTGGCAACGCTTACCGCAGTGGATGCGCCCGAAGCAGTGTTGTAGATCGAAGCGCTGTTGGAGTCTGGGGCGTAGCTTGCCGTCAGCGTGTCGCTACCCAATGCCAGCGAACCGGCGGGGACGTTGATGGTCGCGTTACCACTGGTCAGAGTTGTGGCCGCCGAGGAATAGGCGCCGCTTGTCAGCGTCACCGAACCCGTAGCCGCCGGGCTGCCGGTGCCGCCGCTGACCGCGACCGTCACGGTGAAAGCCTGCACCGTCGTGATGCTCGACAAAGACGGCGACACGGCCACCGTGGGGGTTGCCCTGGCAACGCTTACCGCTGCCGACGTGCCCGATGCCGTGTTGTAAATGGAAGAGCTGTTGGAGTCCGGGGCGTAGGTTGCCGTCAGGGTATTGCTGCCCAATGGCAACGAACCGGCGGGGATGAGGATGGTCGCACTGCCGCTGTTCAGAGTCGCGGCTGCAGAGGTGTAGGTCCCGCTGGTCAGCGTTACCGAGCCGGTAGCCGTTGGGTTGCCGCTGCCGCCGTTCACCGGCACCGTTACCGAGAGCGCCTGCGTCGTTGTGATGCTGGAGAGCCCGGGCGAAACAGTCACCGACGGCGTCGTCCTGGACGATGCCTGGATGACACTTACTGTCTGCACGGCTCCCTGAACCTGCTGGCGCAGCCCAACGTTATCAGTCGCCATCGAGTAGAAGGAATAGGTTTCGCCGACGGCGCCTGCATACGTGGCGGAGGTTTGGGTGGTGGCGGGAAGCCAAAGGGTGTAGGCACCGCTATTGGTGGAGACGTAGATATCGTAGTCGGCTATGCCCGAGCCGCCCGAATCGGAGCCGCTCCAGCTTACCGGGAACGAAGTGGCGGTGGTGGTGGCGGGCAGCGCGGTTACGCTGCTGGTGGGGTATACCGAATCGATGGTGTTGGTCACGCTATTGGTGCTGATGGCTGCGTTGACGTCGAATACGATCGAGCCTTGATTGACAATGGTTGTGCCATTGGCCAGGCCGGCCTTGGGCGTGACGCTGAAGGTGACATAGCCGGTGCCGAGGTTGCTGGAATTGTTCGGCGGCAGGAAACCGGCGAGCGGGTTGGCGGGCAGGCCGCCGGTGGTTGGATCTATTGACTGCATGGTCCAGCTGAGAACACCGGTAACGGTATTGATCGACGCGTTGACGCTGACCGGGTTCGGGTCAGTTGACACGCTTACCTGGTTTGAATAGCTCTGCACGCCGCCGGGAACATTGATGGTTACATTGTTGAACTGAATCTGGCTGAGTTGCACGGTGGACCAGTCGAGGTTGCTGGGCAGCGGATCGCTGACCACCACCTGCTCGGCAGGAGCTGTTGCCGTCGGCTGATTCTCAAAGTAAATGGTGTAGACGATCGGCGTAGCGGGCGGAACGAAGCCCTGATTGCCGAAGCCGGAGGTCAGCTTGCCATTCGGATCAATTGCATGCCCAGTTGGAACGTTGGTGTTGTTCTCCGGTTGATTGTTGAAGAGGAGCCCGCCGCTGAAGTAGTGGGCCATGTCCTTGAGGACCGCACCCAGGATCGAGTGTTCTGGTGGCACGATCGTGTGCACAATGGCGCTCTCGACGGGTTGCTTAAGACTATGGTTGATGACTTCATTGGTAATAACCCCTCCGCCCTCTACTATTTCGACTCCCCCCAGGGCGGCTCCCGCTCCAATTTCAACGATCCCTTCCGAACTTTCCTGGACCGCTTCGTCTCTCTGCTTCACCGACTGGTTTGTCATCCCTGCCTCGTCGAGGATCTGGTGAGCATCTCTGTTCGCGTCGAGGATGGGATTGGTCGTTCCCCCGAAAGATTTGGAGCCTTCGCCTTCGGCATTGCTTGCGGGTGTACCCGGGTGGGGTGGGCCTTCGGGTTCAAGCCCCGTCGGATCGACGTTATTTGCCGGCCCGTTTCCAGCGTAGGCGTAGAGATTTGTTCCCCCGATGAGGCCGATCGGGTCCTGCTGTACGAACCGCCCAAGCGCGGGACTGTACCAGCGATTGCGCATGAAGTAGAGACCGCTGCCCTCATCCATCACGCCGGCTTCGCCGACATATGTAAAGGGGTTTGCGACGGCGGTTATGCTCGAAATCTTTTCGCCGAATGGCAGATAGGTATAGCTGTTGACGACGTTGCCCGAAGCGTTCGTCATCTGGACGGTATTGCCCGCTGCGTCGAAATGGTAATAAGCAGCCGATCCGCCAGTTGGAACTGCGCTGGTCAGGTCGAGGCCATAGGTGTAGTGCGAGATTAGTTGGCCCGCACCGGTGAACTCCGCCTCCACATTTCCGAGACCAGAGGGGTCATTCAGGTACTGCGTGACCACTCCATTGTGCGTTGCTGAAACGCGTTCGCCGAGGCCGTCGTACTGATACGACCACGTATCGGTCGCGCTGACCATGCCGATCAGGCGGTTTTCGTCGTCGTAGGTGTAGGTATATCCACCGCCTGAGATCAGGTTACCGTCGGTATCGTACTGGTAGGTGTTCCCGCCCGCGGCCGTATCCTCGTCCAGATTGTTGACGTTGTAGCTGACGCCCGAACCGGCCAGGCGATTCCCGTCTGCGTCGTAGTTGTAGCCCACACTGCTGCCCGGCAGAGTTACATTCGTGATCTCGCCATCGGCGTCGTAGCCATAGGCCCAGGATCCGGACGGAGCGCTCATCGTCACCTTTCGGCCCAGAGCGTCGTAGGTGTAGTCAAACTCGCTGAGTACACTGCTGCCCGCAGCGTAGTTGATGAGATGGAGCGGGTTTCCGTTCGCATCGTATGCGTAGGTGGTGTAGGTGCCGTTGCCCATCGTCTTCTTTGCCAACCTGCCCGCTGCATCGTAGGTGTAAGAAGCAATAAGGGAGTTGTTGCCGTTGGTCAGTTGTGAGAGTCTGCCCGCCGCATCGTATGCGTATTGCACCGTGAACCCGGTGGAATCCACCATGCTGGAGCGCCGTCCACCGGTGTTGTAGAAGTACTGAATGGATTGCCCGTTGGGATAGAAGACGCCCGTACTGCGGTCGGCCGAGTCGTAAGTGTACGTCGTTGTTCCGCTTGAATTGCTCACCGTCTGCAGATTGTTATGAGCGTCATAGGCGTAGATCACGTTCGATCCATTAGCGTAGGTCTTGGTGGTCAGCAGGTTTTTGGAATTGTACGCATAGTTGACGGTATGTCCCCGCCGATTGGTCCAGCTTGTGACATTGCCAAAGCTGTCATAGGTGGATTGCTCTGTGCTGCCATTTGGAGCAACAATTCCGGTGAGGTTGTAGTGGCTATCGTAGGTGAAACCGGTGGCGTTGCCGGTCCCGCCGGCGAAGGACTGCAGATTGTTGTATGACGTGGACGACAGGCTCTGCTGGTTGTTGAGTGGGTCCAGCAATAAAGCGACATTGTCCTGCGAGTCGTAACCGATTGAGGTATTTGTCCCCATCGGGCCATTGATCTGAGTCAGCTTCTCCTCGGGGTCGTAGGCCAGTTGGGTTACCGATCCAAGCGGGTCGATCGCCTGCGCAACCCCCCCATATTGGTTCGGGATCAGTTGCGAGACATTTCCGTCGGCATCGGTTGTCGATATAGCGCCGGCGGGGCCGTAGGTGTAGGTCAGCGTCTCGGTCGGGCCGTCGCGATACTGGCTGATGACTCGACCAAGCGCGTCGTAGTTGAAGTAGAGGTGGGTTCCATCGGGGTAGGTGATGGTATTGACGCCGATTGCCGGCTCGCAGTAGGTGGATACGCAGCCGTCGCCAAGGTAGCCAACTCCAGACTGCCCGCCTTCATTCCACGCGAAGCTGGTGGTCCCAGCGGAATCGGTGATCGAAGTCAGGAAGGTGGAGTGCAGACTGTCGTTCATGATGTCGTAGGTGTAGGTGGTGACGCGGCCGACAGGATCGGTCGACTGGGTAATATGTCCGAGCGAATCGTAGACAAAGCTGATGGTGTTGCCAACCGAATCCACCGCGCTGGAGACCAGGTTGTTGGTATAGGTCAGCGTGATCCGGTTGCCGTTAAGATCCTGAATGTAGTCGAGGACCTGGTTCAATGGGCCTGCGCCCGGTTTGAAGTGGTACACCATCCCATTGCTTTCCGTGAGCGTCCAGGTTGCGTCTGCATTCACGGTAAAAACGCCGTAGTCTCCCGGTACTCCCAGGTACTGATTGGTCTGAGAAGGACTGGGAATTGCGAATGTCCGCGCGCTGCCGTCCGGGTTGCTGATGACGAAACCGCTGAAGCCGTTGACCGTAGCTGTGATGTCGAAGGGGTGACTCTCCCCAAATCCAAAGGCCCCCTGGTGGTAGCGCCTGTTGAAGAGATCCAGGCCGTCGTTCTGCCATTCAAAACTCATCAGGCGGTCGGTGTCGTATTCGTATATCCCGGTCGTGCTTAGCGCAGTTGCATCGGCCGCCAGCACGCTATTCACAGAAGAGCCATCGAGGGCTCCGCAGGACGACTGTATGGGTTGATTCGGTACGGAGCAAACACCATACCCGTAGCCCACGTTCACCAGGAACTGCATGCAGGTTCTTGTGAATCCTGCAGCGTTATAACCGGGCGGTAGATAGGAAGAGCACAGCGACACCGCGTCCGGAAACAGGCCGATGCTCTCAAGCAAGAAGTTGCAGAAAGGCCCGGCATCGCATCCAGGAATAGCCGGCACAACCTTGTAGCCGATCAATGGATCGGGAACGGCCGGGTCGATCGCCTGGGTGGTAAACGCCACAGCGTTGGTGCTGGTTGGAGTAGCCAGGAACTTGATGCTCCCCTGGGCTCCGGCCGGAAGAATGCCCGCGAATCCTTCGTTTTGAATTCCAAGCACAAGCCCGCTGGTGGACACGCTTTGATACATCAGCGGGAAGTTGGAGTTGCATCCGGAGCACGCGGGCGCTATCTCCGACAGGGTCGCCCCGGTGGCAGTGATCCAGATGACCGGAGCCTGCTGGTCGTATCCAGTTATGTTTTGGTAGTTGACGGTCACTTCCGAGGGGAAGCCGTAGCGGAACTCCTGGGGCGCCTGAAGATTGACTTGGTAGGTGCCGAAATTTCCCCCCGCCTGATACAACGGTATCGCTGCCACGGTAATGGAGTTGCTGAGCGATGCCGTGGTTCCGCCCTCGACTACCTGGGCGGTGTAGGTTCCGTTGGGCACGCCCGTGGGGACGTACGCCCCGCCCTGTATGCCCTGCATGATGAAGGTGACTTGAGCGTGGGTGGAGTCCGTGATGAAGACGGAGCTGGCGGGATAAACCGCGTTATTGGCGCCGATCAGCTCGTAAGTGGCGCCGCTGGTAAAACCGCCGCCCACGAACGTCACCATCTGGGTTTCGAAGTTTGAGATGGAGCTCGGCTGCACCGAGGTGACCGAAAACTGCACTAAAGTGGCCTGGATCGTATAGTTGGACGGACTGACCGGAATGGTCTGTGCATAGGCGGTGACGTAGTAGATCTGTGTGGAGTCGCTGGGGATGACGACGCTGGCAGTCGGCGAGTCGAACTCCACCTGCTGGAGGTCGTAGTGCTGCGGCGTAGGCACATATCCGCCACCCACAAACACCTGCACGCTGCCGGTTGTCCCCGAGTTCAGCGCTAGTTGAACCTGGGTCGCCTGGGTTGGGTTGGGAATCACCTTGTAGAAGGTTGACTGCCCGGTGGCCGAGAACGATCCGGTGAGGGGGCTGGCTCCCGGCACCAACTGGGTGAGGTCGGTCACGACAGGATTCAGCGAGAGGCCGGTATTGTTCGCCGCGTTGGCGCCTTCAAATATCTCACCGAGGACGTTCGTTTTTACTTGCCAGTTATGGCTGCCGACTACGGTGCCTGGCACCGTCACAGTGGCGGTGGCGTTGTAGCTGGCACCCGGGCCGAGGACCACGCCCGCGCCCTGCAGCGAGATGCCGGCGTAGGTCTCCACCGGATTGGTGTTCGGGGCGCTTACCAGGTACACCGCGTCGTGCCACGGACCGTACGCCGTGCCCGAGCCGATGTTGGTAACCGTCCAGCTCACCTGAACCTGCGTACCGGCGGTCGCGGTGGATGGTCCCTGCACGTTGGAGACGGTGAGGTCGATGTTCGAAGGCGCGGTCTGGACAAACTCGAAGGCGCCCATATCGGGGTAGTTACCGTTGATGTCCGGCGTTCCGGTTTTCGCAATGACCAGCGGGTCGTTGTAGCGCGGGAGGCCGAAGGCATCCGTCAGCGGATAGTTGGGTACGGTGCCGTTGGCCGCGTCGATCGCGGGCGATCCGTAGGTCGGCCGATAGTCGTGCAGCGCGCCGTTCATATAGACGGGATTGGCGGAGATGTTCCCATTGGAACCCGTCGGGTCGGTCAGTCCAAAGTAGTTGGTGGTATTGGCCGCTGTGGTGTAAACATCGTTGTTCAGCAGCGACGTGAAGGTCCCCCCGCAGCATATCGCGATGCTGCCGAACTGCGGGCCGATGGTGTTGCTGACGATCGAATTCTCGATGTCCACAGTGCCGCCGTGCGCCATCACGCCGGCCGCGTTGCCGTCGAACGTGTCATTGACGACGTGGACCGTCGATCCAGGGAAAGCGTTGATCGCCCGATCCTCGATGGCATAGAAGGTAGTGTCGGTCACCGTAACCGTGTCGCCGCCGCCGCTTGGATAGCCGGTCTGGATTCCGATATAGAACGAGTACGCAAGCACGCTGTCGGCTATGGTGACGTTGGCATTGTCCGTGGTCTCGATCATGCCTGCCTGGGCGCCTGAGTTCAGCGGGCCGCCGCCGTACTGCATCTGCACGTGCTGCAACGAGACGGTGGCGCCATCCAGGACGATCGAGTTCCAATCGCCGGGCGCGGGCAGAGTGACTCCGCCATTGCCGTTGGCGTCGCCGCCGATGGAGATGTCATTGATCGACGTAAAGAAGATCGGCTGCGCCAGCGTGCCGTTTGCGATCAGCGTCGAACCTGGCTGTACATCCATGCCTGCACCGGAGGTGAATTTAATCACCGCGCCCGGCTGGATGTTCAGCGTCACACCGGACGGTACCACCACGGTCCCTGAGACCGTATAGACCTGGGTGCCGTACAGCGTCGTGCTCGCCGGCAGCGTACCGGACAAGGTGGTCTGCGCGTAGCGGATGATGGTGTTGCTGTTGGAGGTGAACGCACCTCCGCTGAGCACCCCGATGCCGTTCCACTCGCCCGGTGTGGGCAAGCTGGTCCCCTGGTTGAAGTCGGTATCGCCGCCGATGGAGTAATCGTCAAAGGTGGTAAAGATGACCGGCGCATTGGTGGTGCCGGTGGCGATCAGGGTGCCGCCGGCCTGCACGATGATCTGCGCATCCTGCAGCACCTTCACGATCGTCCCCGGATCGATGGTCAGCGTCACTCCCGCCGGGACAATCACGTCGCCGTCGATGGCCTGGACCTGGCTCGCCGACCAGGTCTGATTGGTCGTCAGGGTGCCCGAGTGCCAGACGACGGAGTTGTTCACCACCACTGTCTTGTCGACCTGCTGCACTGTCTGGTTGGAGCTGTTCAGTACGGAGAGCACAAGTTGGTAGGTTCCGTCGGGAACCTGCGTCGTATCCCACGTGGCGCTCGAGAACGATGCGGTGCTGGTCGCAATCGTCGCTGTCAGGGGACCTGCAATGGTTACCGTCGTTGACCCGCCGTTGTCGGTAAACCACTCCAGCGTCTCTACTCCGTGGACGACAGACTCGGTTGGGGCAATCCAGGAACTTACTGGTTGATTGATGAATTCGACGGTGCCGTTAGCGCCCGCTACCTGGCCTGTGCCGCCGGTTGCCGTAGCGGAGCTTCCAGCAAAACTGTTGGTGATGTAGGACACGGCGATACGCCCGCCGCCGCCGCCATCGCCGTTGTTGGCGGTGTTGGAACCGCCATTCGCCGCCAGGGTCCCATTTCCCGTGATGGTGTTTGCCACTATGTCCAGCGAGCCGCCCGAGCCTGCGCCCACCAGGCCCGCCACGCTGGCGCCGTTGGCCGAGATGGTGCCGTTATCCGTCAGGGTGCCGCTGACCTCGATCTCGATTGCGCCGCCCCCCGGACCGCCGGTGCCTCCGTACACCCCGCCACCAGAGCCGAGATCGAGGGGAGCTCCCGCCGGGCCGTAGGTCGTGCTGCCGCCCTGGCCGCCGCCGGCGCCTCCGTAACTGCCACCGTAGGCGTTGCCGTTGGGTCCAGCGCCGGGTCCTTGCAGCCCGACGTATCCCTGGCCGTCCGCCAGGATATGTGCACCCGGGTCCACCAGCACTGTTTCGGCGATGATCTTCACGCCCTGGCCCTGCCACGTGCCGTTGATCTGTCCAACGTTGTCAATCGACTGCGCCAGCATGGAGCCGGTTACATGCAGCGTCCCGGCAACCACCACCTGGGAGCCACCGCCGATCGTGACGGTTGCACCATTGGCCACGGTCAGCGAGTTGTACTGGACGGTGCTGTTCGCGGCCAGGACATAGTTCTGGTAGATGCCAACATTGCTATTCGGCACTGATGTGTCAAAGAAGGCCACGGTCCCCACCGAGCCCGAGGGGCTGCTGGCGCCGCCGTTCGCGGTTGAGGTGGCGAAGCCGGTGTAGTTGGTTTGGCTTGCGTAGTAGACCGCGACGCGTCCGCCGCCGCCGCCACCGCCGTTCTGGTTAGTGTTTGTACCGCCATTCGCGGTGAAGATTCCGGAGCCAGCTAGCGTACCGGCGGTGACATAGAGGGACCCGCCCGATCCGGCCCCGACCAAACCTGTGATGGGAGCGCCGTTGGCGGAGATGACGCCGTTGTCGGTCAAAGTTCCGGTCACGATCAGCCGAATTGCGCCGCCACCGGTACCGGCTGTGCCCCCGTAGACTCCGCCGCCGGAGCCGAGATCGAAGGGCGCAGTCGCCGAGCCGTAGGTGGTGCTCACGGTCTGTCCGCCGCCGGCGCCTCCGTAGCTGCCACCTTGGGGAGTGCTAAAGCCATTGGCTACGCCGGCGCCCGGGCCAGCCAGACCTATGTACCCCTGTCCATCCGCGTTGAGCGAGCCGGTGGCGTCGATCTGTACGCTGGCGGCGGTTATGCTGACACCTTGTCCGAGCCAGCCACCGTTCACCTGCGCGGTGTTATTCAGCGATTGCGCGATGACCGTTCCGGTCACGTGCATGGCCTGTGCAATGGCGATCTGGGAGCCGCCGCCGATGGTCACGGTTGCGCCGGTGGCAACGGTCAGCGAGTTGTACAAGGCGGTCGTGCTTGGCGGAATCACATAGTTCTGGTAAACGCTGACATTGCTGTTCGTGACTGATGTGTCAAAGAAGGCCACCGTCCCCACCGAGCCGGAAGGTAAGCCACTTACAGCTACGGAGGTGGAGAAGCCGGTAAAGCTGGTCGGGCCGGCGTAGTAGATGGCAACCCGTCCGCCGCCGCCGCCTTGGCCGTTCTGATTAGTGTTTGGGCCGCCGTTGGCGGTGAACACACCCGATCCAGCGAGGGTAGCGGTGGTGACGTAAACCGAACCGCCCGATCCGCCGCCGCCTTCACCGGTGACCGGTGCGCCATTGGCGGAGATGATGCCGTTATTGGTCAAAGTGCCGGCTACGATCAGCCGAATTGCGCCGCCACCGACACCGGTGTAGACGTTGTAGACTCCGCCGCCGGAGCCGAGATCGGTCGGAGCTGACGCCGAGCCATACGTCAAGTTCGCTGTCTGGCCGCCGCCAAGTCCGCCATAACTGCCACCGATTGAATTCCCCTGCGGTCCGGCGCCGGGTCCATCCAGCGCCAGGTATCCTTGACCGTCGGCGTTGATCGAGCTGCCGGGATCAACCTCCACGGAACCGGCATTCAACGTGACGCCGGTGCCCTGCCATGTCCCGTTCACCTGCGCGGAGTTGTTGATCGACTGCAGGATGAGGTTGGAGTTGGCGGTGACGAGAATGCCAGCGGTGACGTTCACAGTCGAGCCGCCGCCGATGGTCATCACCGCGCCGTTGCGGATGGTGATGGAGTTGTAGGTGACGGTGGAATTAGCCGGGACAGTGAAATCCTGGTAGACGTCGAGGTTGTCGTTGACAGACGAAGTGTCAAAAAAGACTACGGTCCCCACCGAGCCCGAAGGCGTGCCACCTGCAGTCACGGAGGTGGTGAGACCGGTGAAGCTGGTGGGGCCGGCGTAGTAGACGGCAACTCGTCCGCCGCCGCCGCCTGCACCATACTGGTTGGTGTTGGTACCGCCGTTCGCGGTGAAGATTCCCGCGCCCGCAAGCGTGCCGGTGGTGACGTAAACCGAGCCGCCTGCGCCGCCGCCGCCTGAGCCTGTAACGGGTGCGCCATTCGCGGAGATGATGCCGTTATTGGTCAAGGCGCCGCTTACGATCAGCCGAACTGCGCCGCCACCGACGCCGGTGGAGACGTTGTAGACTCCTCCGCCGGAGCCGAGATCGGTGGGAGTTGACGCTGAGCCATAGGTCACGTTCGCGGACTGACCGCCGCCAAGTCCGCCGTAACTGCCACCGACTTCGTTTCCCTGCCCGCCGGCGCCCGGACCGGCCAGCGCCAGGTAGCCTTGGCCGTCGGCGTTGATGGAACTGCCGGCGTCAACCTGCACGGAACCGGCGTTCAGCGTGACGCCGGTGCCCTGCCAGGTTCCGTTCACCTGCGCGGCGTTGTTGATCGACTGCAGCACCATGGTGGAGCTGCCAGTCACCAGAATCGATCCGGCCACGGTTATGGTCGATCCGCCGCCGACGGTGAGGGTGGCCCCGTTTTGCACCGCGATGGAGTTGTAGGTGATGTTGGAGCTAGCCGGGATAAGGAAGTTCTGGTAGATCGATAGACCGTTGTTGGCAGCAGACGTGTCAAAGAAGGCTACCGTTCCCGCAGTGCCGTACAGGCTGGCGCCTGCCGCCGTGGAGGTGGCGAAACCGGTAAAGGTTGTCGGGCCAGCGTAGTAAATGGCGACTCGTCCGCCGCCGCCGCCGGTGCCATTCTGGTTGGTGTTTGCACCACCGTTGGCCGTGAAGACGCCCGCCCCGGCGAGGGTAGTGGTGGTGACGTAGACCGAACCGCCTGATCCGCCGCCGCCTGCACCGGTGACGGGTGCGCCATTCGCGGAGATGATGCCGTTATTGGTCAACGTGCCAGTTACGATCAGCCGAACTGCACCACCGCCGACGCCGGTGTAGACGTTGTAGACTCCGCCGCCTGACCCGAGATCGGTCGGAGCTGACGCTGAGCCGTAGGTCAGGTTCGCGGTCTGGGCGCCGCCAAATCCGCCGTAACTACCACCGATTGCATTCCCCTGCGGCCCGGCGCCGGGTCCATCCAGCGCCAGGTAGCCCTGGCCGTCGGCGTTGATGGAACTGCCGGCGTCAACCTGCACGGATCCCGCGTTCAACGTGACGCCGGCGCCCTGCCAGGTACCGTTTACCTGCGCCGAATTGTTCACGCTCTGCAGCACGAGGCTGGAGTTTCCGGTGACCACGAGCGCGCCCGTGACCGTCAGCGTCGATCCTCCGCCCACCGTGAGGACCGCGCCATTGGTGATGGTCAAACCCGGGAGCGTGATGTTGCTGCCGGACGGAAATGTGGTGTCCTGGTTAAGGTAGATGGGGCCCGGAGGGGCCCCGGCCAAGTAGCCGAGAAAGTCCACATTCCCCGAGCCGCCGGCGATGCCGGAGCCGCTGGCCGTGCCACCGGTCGTGGTGATGCCGTTCAGCATGGCGGCAGGTATGGAGTTGCAAGTGACTGTAACGGCGCCGCCGCCGCCACCCGAGCCGTTGCCCAGAGCATTGCCTCCATTTGCGGAGATCGAGCCGCTTCCGGTGATTGCACCAATCACTGAAAGGAAGACGCCACCACCACTTCCGCCGCCGGCTGCTCCTGAGGCCGCACCGCCATTGGAGGTCAAAGTACCATTCAGCGTGAGTGTTTGTGCAAACAGGATGAGATCGCCGCCGCCCGCACCCGCCGTGCCGCCGGCAGACCCACCACCCGAGCCCAGAGAACAGGTGCCTGGTGTGCTCGGGGCCTGACCACCGCCCGCTCCGGCGCAGCTGCCGCCGTTGGTCGTTCCCGCGGTTCCGGCTCCCGGGCCCACCGTCGCCACGTACCCTTGCATGTCAGCGTTGATGCTGCTGCCGGCATCCACCTCCATCGTGTAGACCTTTAAGTACGAGCTGTAACCCTGCCACTGGGTTCCGCCCGAAACATTGATCGGTCCGGTGTTATTGATGCTCTGAACGACGATGGTCGAGTTCCCGGTCACGAGAAGCACGCCAGGTTCGACGACCGACCCGCCGCCGATGGTCAGGGTTGCACCGCCCTGAACCGTCAGGCTGCCGATCTGGTAGATACCGGAGGCCCAGGTGGTATTCGAGTTGATCACGACGGCTGCATTGATGCCGAAGGCCACATACCCGGAGCCGCCGGCGATGCCGGAGCCGCTGGCCGTGCCACCGGTCGTGGTGACGCTGTTCAGCATGGCGGCAGGCATGGAATTGCAAACGATTGTAACGCTGCCGCCGCCGCCACCCGAGCCGTTGCCCAGAGCATTGCCTCCATTTGCGGAGATCGAGCCGCTTCCGGTGATTGCACCATTCACTGAAAGGAAGATGCCACCACCACTTCCGCCGCCGGCTGCTCCTGAGGCCGCACCGCCATTGGAGGTCACAGTACCGTTCAGCGTGAGTGTTTGTGCATACAGCTTGATGCCGCCGCCGCCCGCGCCGGCCGTGCCGCCGGCAGACGCACCACCCGAGCCCGCCGCCGTGCCGCCGGCAAACGCATCACCGCCCAGACCACCCACCAAATATGCGCCCGATTCCGGGGCACAGTTCACTGTGCTGGTGGCCTGACCTCCGCCCGCTCCGCAGTGGCTGCCGCCGTTCGTCGATCCCGCCGATCCGGCTCCCGGGCCCACCGTCGCCACGTACCCTTGCATGTCAGCGCTGACGCTGCTGCCGGCATCCACCTCCATCGGGCCAAAAACGTCCAAGAACGCGGGGGTATCCTGCCACTGGGGTTGGCCCGGAACATTGATCGGTCCGGTGTTGTTGCTGGTCTGAACGACGATGGTCGAGTTCCCGGTCACGAGAACCATGCCGGTAACTGTGATGGTCGACCCACCGCCGATGGTCAGGGTTGCACCGCTCTGAACCGTGAGGCCGGTGAGTTGGTAGCTGCCTGGCGCCCAGGTGGTGTTCGAGCTGATGACCACATTACCGGACTGGGCGTGGGCGGATGTACCGGTTGTCAACACAAGGAAGGCAGCGCCAATCCAAATAGAGGAAAGCATCGCAGAGAAGCCGAGGGGCAACGTCTTTCTTGTTTTCATGGCCATCCTAGTGGTCGGTACACGCCGTTCGGGAGCAACTGACTCAACCGCATTTCGGACAAGTGTTGTTAGCGCGTGGGTGCCGCGCTCGCGGAGTAAACTCCTCAGAATTTCACACGCATTAAAGCAAACGCATTGAAACTAAGGAGTTTTGGCAGTACTGAGGTTGTTGCGGGGGCCCGTGGTAGGTGCGATAATCAGGCCAACTACATTCTGGCGCAAGTGCCACGCAGGGCCAAATTGGGCCATCTCGCGCCAACGCCTCACGAGGAAAGGTCAGCTGATGCCGTCCGCTCCCGCGAAGACCGAGAATGCTGGCAGGGGAGCGCGTCTTGACTCCTGGAAAGAGATTGCGGCTTATCTGGGTAAAGCGGAGAGAACCGTCAAGCGCTGGGAAAAAGAGCGAGGCTTGCCGGCCCATCGTTTGCCGGGTTCAGGCAACGCGTCCGTTTATGCGTTCACTGCGGAGTTGGACGAATGGCTGAAGTCGGGGACGGCGCTTGAGCCCCAGGGCTCGCCGGTATATGACACGGACCTCCGGCAAGACCAGCTTCCAAGCGCTGCAACCCGCGCGACCGAGCCAAACCCAAAGGCAGCGCCGACCTACCCCAAGCCGGAGTCACTTTTGCCACCTGCCGGTTTCAGGCGGCGGTGGTTGCTGGCATTTTGCGGTCTCTTGCTCGCGGGCATGATCGGCGCAGCCGTCAATTCACCAACGGTTCGAGCAAGCAGTGAGCGTTTGGCGCGTCGGTTGCCGGGCGCTTTGGCCGGCACTCACCGGGAGCAAAATGCAGCCGCTTCCGTTTCTGCCTTTGAGAAAAGTCAGGCCCACGACCTCTACCTGAAGGGTCGCTATGAATGGAATCAAAGAACCCCCGACAGCCTGAACCGCGCGTTGGATGACTTCACCCAGGCGGTCGTGCATGATCCCGGCAACGCACAGGCTTATGTGGGCTTGGCCGACACCTATGATCTGCTGCGGGAATTCTCAACCATGCCGGAGAGCGATGCCTACACCCGCAGCATTGCCGCGGCCAAGAAGGCAATCGAACTCGACGATTCGCTCGCAGATGCCCACCGGGCATTGGCCTTTGCTGAATGGTGGGGCAAGTGGGATTTTGCGGACGGCGAAAAGGAGTTTCGCCGCGCCATTGAGTTGAACCCCAACGACCCAATCGCGCGCAACTGGTATGCCAACGTCCTATTGATTCAAGGCAGATTCTCCGAAGCCCTGGAGGAGAACGCCAAGGCCCGGGACCTCGATCCATCCTCGCACTCGATCCTCGCAGACAGAGGCAACATATTGTTTTACGCGGGGAAACGGGACGAAGGCATTGCCACGCTCAAAGACGTGGAGGCCGCCTCCCCGAACTTCGGCTCTCCCCACTACTACCTCATGAATATCAGCTTGGGGATGCGCGACTATCCCGCGTTCCTGGCAGAAGGCAAAAAGACCGCTGAAACGCGCAACGACCAAGTCCTGGGAGACATCGTTGCATCAGCTCAGACAGGGTACGCGCAACATGGCGAGGGTGGTTTGCTCAAGAACCTGTATGCCAGGCAAAAGGAATATTACCTGGCCGGGAAATACTCCGGAGCCACGCTGGCAGTAACCTGCGTAATGATGGGGAAAAAACAAGAGGGGCTTCAACTGCTCGAGGCAGGTTACGACCGCCGCGATATCTTTGTCCTGTCGGCCCCGACCAATCCAGCCTTATTCACCTTGAGAGATGATCCCCGCTATGAAGTGTTGTTGGCTAAGCTCGATTTCCACCCAACTCCCGGGCAGCCATCGCCGAACGCTCTCGCCAAATCAGACATTTCGCATTTGCGCGCCGCCTCCGATCCTCGCTGAGTCACAGAAACACGCGCATGCCGCAGTCCGGTGAGAGTACAGACCGTCGGCTACGCCCCATGCGTCGGCTCTCGGGCTGTTGGCAGTTGTGCTTCCGTCCCAGATGGAAGACTGAGCGTTCCAGCCGGTCGAGGGTAGATCAGGCATTCCTGGCAATCCGCTCGGCGGCTTTGCTGAAAGCCTCGCGATTCAAGGGATGGATTGCGCTAAATGGGATGTTCTTCTCGATGACACCCATGCGGTTGGTGGCTTGAAGGTCAGCGACCGCAAGAGCCGCATCCACCCGCACAACCCTGAAACCCCCGATGCGGCCATCGGACCAGACCAACTGATCTATGCTTGGATTCCTCATGCGCAAATCACCTCATGGTTTGGGCCGAGAAAACTAGACGCTTGAGCGGTACAAATGGATCAGGAGAACGATAGTTTAGAGGTTCCGCGGCCGCCGGGCTGTTCAGAATTGACCACTTTGTATGACAAAACGATTACCGGAGGTATGCCAAGAAGCGCGTCCAATTGTTGTCAGGAGGCCAACCGATGCAGACCCACCCCCGGGGCTCGCGAGCCCGAGTGCTGCTGTCATCTGTCTTCGGACCTTATGCGCAGGACGATGAATTTGGCAGCCGCTCAATTAATCCGATGGAGCTGTATCACAACCAGGTGACCCGGGCCCAGGGCGCATTCTCGCTAAGGATGTTCCACCGAAGCTGGGGCATCATGATGATCCAGGCCAACATTTCAGCGCCCACCACGGTGCTCGATTTTCCCACACGTGAGGCCTTCGCACGGGAGCTGCGCGAGCACGACTATGACATTGTCGGGATCACATCGATCATCGTGAACGTCGGCAAGGTGCGCGAGATGTGCCGCATGGTGCGAGAGATCTCGCCGAGATCGACGGTTGTGGTTGGCGGGCACGTGACCGCGATACCAGCGATCGAGACGATGATCGACGCGGACTTTATCGTGCGCGGCGAAGGAATCTCGTGGATGAGACGTTTTCTGGGTCTCGATGACAAGGCCCCCATCGTGCATCCGGCGATTGCTTCGGGCTTCGGTCATCGCGTGATGGGACTGAAGCTGCCGTTCAAGCTGGGTTCTACGGCGGCGACCATTGTGCCTTCGGTGGGATGCCCCATGGGCTGCAACTTCTGCACCACCTCGGCGTTCTTTGGCGGAAAGGGAAAGGTCCTTAACTTCTACAACACGGGAGAGGAACTGTACCGGGTGATGTCCGAGATGGAGGGCAAGCTCGGCGTGAGTTCGTTCTTCGTGATGGACGAGAATTTTCTACTGAACAAGCGTCGCGCGATGGAATTGCTCGCGTACATGAAGCGGGGCGGGAAAGCATGGGAGTTCTACGTATTCTCGTCAGCGAACGCGATTGCCAAGTACACGATGGATGAACTGGTGGAATTGGGCGTGTCGTGGGTGTGGATGGGGCTGGAGTCGCCGAAGTCGGGTTACAGCAAGCTGGATGGCGCCGATACGCTGGCGATGACGGGGCAACTGCGGCAGCACGGCATTCGGGTACTGGGTTCGACGATTGTGGGCATGGAGCACCACACGCCGGAGAATATCGGCGAAGAGATTGAGCATGCGGTTGCGCATGACACGGATTTTCACCAGTTCATGCTGTACACGCCGGTACCCGGCACGCCGCTCTACGAGCAGATGCAACAGGAAGACCGGCTGGTGGAGGGCGATCTGGCGGACATCCACGGACAATTCAAGTTTAATTTTCGCCATCCGGCGATCTCGCGGGACCAGTCGAAGGAGTTTCTGGACGGGGCGTTCCGGCGCGACTTCGAGCGCAACGGGCCGAGCTTGTTCCGGGTTTGCAGGACGACGCTGCAGGGCTGGATGCGCTACAAGGACCATCCCGATCCGCGGATTCGTGGAAGGTTTTGCCACGAGGCGAGAGCGTTGAAGTGGAGCTATCCTGGACTGCTTTGGGCGATGGAGCGCATGCTCAGGCCCACCAATGAACGTGTAGCGGAGCAGATTCGAGTATTGCGCGATGAGCTGCGGCGGGAGTTCGGAGTTGCGTCCATGCTGTCGGAACGGTTGCTGGGACCGCTGTTGCTGGCTACTGCAAGACGGGAGGGGCGGCGTCTGGCGCGAGGCATAACGTACGAGCCGAAAGCAATCATCGAGCGGACGAATTGGGTCGGCAATGCCGAATCTGCCGTGCTTCCTGCGAGTGCCGGTTCGGTATTGCGGCGGGATTATGCGGTTACGGGCATGTCCTCAATGCGTCCTCCAACGATTGCGACTTCTGGTTCAGTTCCATTTCCTCAATTGAGAGTCCGGGACACTGAGCAATTCTGAACTTTGCGCTAAATCGCGCCCTTCGACTAGTAAACCTACACTGGAACGTAGATGGCATAGCCGCGCGGCGGGGCCGGGAACTCGGCGTTGCCGTCGCCGTCAGTGGTACGCGCGTCGGGCCACGCCTGGTCGTGCCCGTCCCAGGCGATGGGCACAAACTTCTGATTGGCCCACTTGGTCTTGACTGAGGTGCCCGACCACTTGTCGCCCAGGTTGTTGAGCACATAAATCAGCCCCGTCTGGTCGGCGCTCTCGTCCTTCCAGCCCACCCGCTGCATGATGTAGAGGTCGGGATCGGCGTGCAGTATCTGCGAGTCGCCGCCGGCGTGCTTGTGGTGCGCCTGAACGAGCGCATCGATGCCATTCGGGGCCCCGGAGCGCGCCAGCCCGTTGTTGTAGTAGTCGTACCAGAAGACGCACGGGTAGCCCTCATGCACCATGATGAACGAGTACGCCATCAGCTTGTCGTTGACGATCGCGCTGTCGCCCATGTCGTGGTTGTCGACAAAGGTGGCCGCGTGGCGCGGCCGCTTCATCACCACCGAGCCGCCGTCGGTCAGGTTACGCAGATCGTAGTTCAGCGAGTCGCACATGTCCTTCAGCTTGTAGCGAAGGGGGAAGTCGAACGCCGCGATCTGACTATCGGTAAACTCTTCCACTCGGCTTAGCCAGTCGTCGATGTCCTCAGTGCCGGACCAATATTCTCCGACTACATAGGGCTCGAAGTCCTTCCCGTTCCTGACATACTGGTACTTCGCGAGCAGTGCAATCATCCACGCGCCGAACCCCTTGGCGTAGTCGAAGCGAAAGCCGTCGAAGCCCAACTCCTCGATGAGCATCCGCGCATACCGGTACATTGCCGCATAGACCTCAGGGTTGCGATGGCAGAGATGCGGATAACCTGCGAAGTTTTCCCCTTCCAGGATCACCCGCTCGTACCGGCTGGGATGGAAGTGGTTGTAGTCGCGGGGAAAGATTCCGCTCTTCGGGTTGAACTTGGTCCAGCGCTTCTGGCCGTCGAGCGGACTCACCTCTTCCTCGTCTGCACCCCCGTTGTGATTGATGACCATGTCCGCATAGAGCCCAACGCCATGGGCGTGCGCCTTCGCAATCAGTGCCTCCAACTCCGCGCGGTTCCCATACCAGGTTTTCGTGCCGCCCTTCTGGTCGAAGTCTCCCAGGTCGAAGTAGTCGTACGGGTCGTAGCCCATTGACGTGTTGCTCGCTGCCTTGTTGACCGGCGGCAGCCAGAGCGCGTTGAACCCAGCGTTGCCCAGATCTTCTACCCTCTCGGCGACGAAGTTCCACCACTCGTGTTCCTTGTTCTCGTGCTTCGGCGCGTCCCAATAGAACGCTTGCATCATGACTGCCATAGAGTGTGCTCCCGGACTATGTAGAATCCCAACTGCGTTAGACGGTCTGGCTATACTTGCAACCAGGCTCTCCACCACTTACAAGTTGGATGCGCGCCTTCCGACTTTCGCATTTGGCCAATTGAGGGGAACCAGAGTAGTGTGGGCAGGACCTGCATTCATTGGAGATGGCAATGTTCAAGTGCGTGGTTGCGGCGGTAGGCGCCGCATTTCTTTCTGCTGTTGGTCTGGCTCAGCCGGTGGCGCTTCCGCGCCCCGCGGTCACGGGCATCTCGCACGTGGTGGTGTTCGCGGACGACATCCAGAAGTCGCAGCAGTTCTATGCGGGAGTGCTGGGATGGGACCAGGTGCCTGCGGGTGCTGCCAGTGCGGGCGTGCGCTTCTACGCCAACCACGCGCAGTATGTCGAGCTGCTGTCGCCGGCGTCGCCGGGACTGGCGAACCACTGGGACTCGGTTGCGTTCGCGACGACTGACGCTGAAGCGATGCGCAAGTATCTGGGCAGCCGGGGCGTCGTGGTTCCGGATCGTGTGACGACAGAGGCGGACGGTAGCAGGAGCTTCGCCGTTCACGATCCTGAAGGCAACAAGGTTGGATTCACCCAGGACGGAAAGCGCCCGCCTGCCGAACCGGCTTCCGCGGCGCAGAGTTTGAGCTCGCACATTATCCATGCCGGGTATGTAGTCCACGACCGCGGGGCGATGGACCACTTCTACAAGGACCTGCTCGGGTTTCATCTGTACTGGCAGGGCGGGAACCCGCCGGAACGCGTGAACTGGGTGATGATGCAGGTGCCGGATGGGACGGACTGGATTGAATACATGCTGCTGCTGCCGGCCAACCCGTCTGCGGGCCAGTTGGGGACGGCAAACCATTTTTCGCCCGGCGTCGTCAGCATAGCGGAGTTGCAGAAGAAGCTGGAAGCGCGGGGTTGGAAGTTTGCGGCGGGCAGGGACCCGTGGACACTGGGCGTGGATGGGAAGATGCAGATCGGCTTGAGAGATCCCGACGGCACTCGGGTGGAGTTCATGGAGTTTGCGCCGGTGAAGGATCCGTGCTGCTCGGCATATACCGGCACGCAACCTGAACCCTCAGCGAAGTGGTAGTGACGCGGAGGCCGGTATAGTGAGGCTGGGTTGCTAGACTTGCTTCCAGGCGCCGGTAGCTGGCTGGCGTCCGAAACCCTGGAGGCGAGGGATGTTGCGAAGCGTGAGCCGTGCGGTGACAGTGACGGCGTGGTGCGGTTGGGTTGCGATGGCCGCAGCGCAGGCAGGCAGGGTGTACACGGCGGCCGACTACGCGCAGGCCGAGAGGTGGATGAACTATAACGTGGACCCGCTGGTCTACCACACGGTGAAGGACCCGGTGTGGCTGGACGATGGGCGCTTCTGGTATCGCGACCTGGGGCCGGATGGCGTGACGTACATGCTGGTCGATCCGGTGAAGCGAATGAAGGCACCGGCGTTCGACCAGAGCAAGGTGGCAGCGGGGTTGAGAGCGGTCGTCAGCTCCGGCAAACTGGCAATCGCGTCGCCGTTGGATGCGGGGCATCTGCTGATTGACGATCTGAAGCTGGAGGATGGGGACCGCGTGGTGGTGCTGCGGTTTGGGCGAGCGATGGTCCGGTGCGATCTGCGCGGGGCGGGCGAATGCAAGAGCGCGGGCGAGACTTTGCCGGAGACGTACGACCTTTCGCCCGATGGGAAGAAGGCGGCGTTTGTTTACGACGACAACTTGTGGGTGCGCGATGTGGCCAGCGGGCACGAGACGGAGTTGACCATGGACGGCGTGCCGGACTTCGGCTATGCCACGGATAACGCGGGATGGACGCACAGCGGCAGGCCCATCGTGGTGTGGTCGCCGGACTCGAAGAAGATTGCGACGTTTCAACAGGACCAGCGCAAGGTGCGGAGGATGTACCTGGTGAGCACGACGGTTGGGCATCCGGCACTTGAATCGTGGCCCTATCCGCTGGCTGGAGACGAAAACGTGACCATGATCCAGCGGGTGATCGTCGACGTGGACGCGCGCAAGGTGGTGCGGTTGAAGATGCCGCCGGACCAGCACCGATCGAGCCTGTGCGACGACTTGAGCTGTGCGGGTGGGGAAGGCTGGGACGACGTGCAGTGGAGTGCGGATGGCTCGCACCTGGCGTTCGTCTCGACGTCGCGGGACCATAAACAGGAGTGGCTGCGTGTGGCCGATGCCGCGACCGGCGAGGTGCGCGACGCGATGAACGAGAAGGTTGCGACGTTCTTCGAAAGCGGGAACGACAAGACGGAAAACTGGCGCTACCTGGCGGGCTCGAATGAAGCGCTGTGGTTTTCGGAACGCGACAACTGGGGGCAGTTGTATCTGTACGACTTGACTACGGGGAAACTGAAGAACCAGATTACGCATGGTGACGGCGATGTGACGCAGGTGCTGCGTGTCGATGAGAGGGCGCGCGTGGTCTACTTCCTTGCGGTGGGCAAGGAAGCGGGGCGCGATCCGTACTTCGCGGGGCTCTACCGTGTGAACTTTGATGGCACGGAGTTGAAGCTGCTGACGCCGGAGGATGCCGACCATGCGGTAACCATGGCGCCGGATGGGCGCGCGTTTGTCGATGTGGCTTCGACGCCGACGACGCCGCAGACGACGGTGGTGCGCGATGGTGATGGCAATGCAGTGATGGACGTGGCTCGGCAGGACATCTCAAGGTTGCGCGAGAGCGGATGGAAGCCGCTGACGGCGATCACGGTGAAGGCGCGCGACGGCAAGACGGATCTGTACGGGTTCCTGTTCAAGCCGACGAACTTTGATGCGGCGAAGCGGTATCCCATCGTCGACCATGTCTATCCCGGGCCGCAGACAGGATCGTGCGGCAGCCGGAGTTTCGCAGCGGCGCATAGGGACATGGAGTCGCTGGCGGAGCTGGGTTTCGTGGTGGTGTGCATCGATGGCATGGGCACGCCGAACCGGTCGAAGAGCTTTCACGACGCGCTGTACGGGGACATGGCGGACAACACGATTCCTGACCAGGTGGCGGGGATCAAGGAGCTGGTGGCGAAGTATCCCTGGATTGATGTGGATCACGTCGGTATTTATGGTCACTCTGGGGGCGGCGCGGCGGCGGCGGCGGCGATGTTTCATTATCCGGACTTCTTCAAGGTGGGTGTGAGCGAGAGCGGCAACCACGACAACCGCTTGTACGAGGACGACTGGGCGGAGAAGTGGATCGGGTTGCTGAAAAAGAACGCGGATGGGACGACGAACTACGACAGCCAGGCGAACGAGGACTTTGCGAAGAACCTGAAAGGGCATCTGCTCTTGATGCACGGGACGATGGACGATAACGTGCCGCCGAACAATACACTGCTGGTGGTTGATGCGCTGATCAAGGCGAACAAGGATTTTGATCTGCTGATGATTCCGAACGCAAAGCACGGCTATGAAGCAGCGAATCCGTATGTGATGCGGAGGCGATGGGACTACTTCGTGCGCTACCTGTCGGGGGGAGTGCCGCCGGAGGAGTACCAGATGAAGCCGTGGGACGAGCAGCGGGCGGCGCTGGCGCAGGCGGGACAGTAAAGATGCGGCTGGGGCTTCAGCGCGCGAGTAGAGGAAGGGCGGTGAGGCATTCCATTGCCTGGGCCGCGAGGATTGCGCCGGTGAGTAGGAGGAAGAGTTTGCGGTAACGGGTTTCGAGCGCGTCGGCAAAGACGCCGCCGACGAAGGTGAAGAGGAATGGAAGCGCCCATAGCCACGGCGCGCTTACGGTCTGCGTGGTGACCAAGGTCGCGAGCGCAAGGACGATGAGCATTGGGGCCGTATTGCCGAAGTAGCGGCTGCGGCGGACGGCGCAGTAGAGCAGCACAGCCACAGCGGTTGCGATCAGGATGGGAAAATTGAGCGCGCTGGTGAAGAAGCTGTGCAGCGGAGTGAAGGAGAACCAGAAGCGCGCCGCGCCTCCGGTGAAGACGTAGCTGAAGGCCGCCAGGTGGAATCCGTAGAATGCAAAGAGGATGACGAGCGCGCTGATGGCGGAGAAGATGAGGATCTGCATGACGTATCCGCGGCCGCGTTCCGCAAGGTACAGCATGAAGATAATCGCGGCGAGGAAGCCGAGGATTGCGGCCAGCAGATGTGCGGCTGCGGTGAGTCCGAGGGCGACCGTGAGGAGCATGATGCGCGGACGCCACTTGCGGCGCGGGCCCTGCATGGCGTGGGCGACGCCGATGGCAGTATAGACGAGGCCGTAGAGTCCCCACATGGCGAGCAGGTCGTTGTTAGGCGTGACCGCGAGGCGAACGACGGCGGGGCAGAAGCAGTAGAGGCCGAGCGCGAAGAAGCCACCCTGGTTGCCGAAGAGGCGGCGCGCGACCCACCAGAGGCCGCCGCCGAGCCACACGGCGAAGAGCACGAACGGCAGGTGGATGAGGTAGATGACGCTGGTGAGTTGGTGGCGGGCTTCCCACGTGGAACCGTTGAGCGAACCGCCGGCGTAGAGGCGATTGGCGGGCGCGCGAAAGTGGTCGATGGCGAGCAGAGTGAGGCGCTGCGCGGTGAGCGGGAAGCCGGCGACGCGGTAGGCGAAGGTGCCGTCGCCGTTGAGGTTGCCGCAGGTGGTGAAGTATCCGGCGAGCGGCGAGGGACGCTCCCACATCTCGCGGCCGCAGCGGGCGAAGCGATAGTCGGTGGTGGAGAGCTGCTGGTGGCCGACGACCCAGAGACACTGGGCGAGGAAGATGAGGAGCAGAAGCGCGGCGAGGCGTTGCGGCCGTCCGATCTGGATGCGCGGAAATGTCATGCTGCGACTTCGATGTGCACGTTCAGTATTCTCCTCGCGGGCTCGCTTTCGAGTGTATCGCGCCGTGTATGGTGGAAGTGAGGCGCCGATGCAGTCGCTAACATTCAGCCCGGGCCGTGCCTTTCTGTCTTCGGACTCGACCGCGGTGCCGTGGACCGTGGTGTTCGAGGATGAAGGTATCGCTGGCTATTTTTACGCATGCGACCGGTCGCGGGAGAAGCTGGACGAGAGCATTTTGGACGCGATGCTGATTTATAACGTCAGCGCGCTGGCCGCGAGCGATGAGCAATTGAAGCGGCCGGTGCCGGAACGGATCGCGTCGATTGAGTGGTCGCGCGATGGGTTGAAGGCGGCGCTGTATCTGGACGGTGCGGCGCAGGCGCTTTACGACTTTGGCGCGCGCCGCGGGTACTGCCGGATGGACTTTCCGAACTTCCTGGAAGACCAGGGCGACGTGTGGCGGAGGAACAGCCATGCGTGGTCGGATGCGGCGCTCCAGGAATTTGAGGCGGCGCTGTATGCGTGAGCGGCTTGACAACACGGTTTTGCGGGGAAAATGCTTGGTTGAGGAGAATCCCGTGAAGACTGCCCTCTTAGCGATTTCGTTCTTTACATGCGCATGCGCCTGCTGGCTGGGGGTGATGGAGGTGGTGCTGCGCCATCCGGGATATGGGACGCGCGTTGGCGTGGCGGCGCTGATCGCGCTGATCAGCATGGCGACGGTTCTGGTGCGGTTGACTAACCTGGGCGCTCGCGGTGAACGATGGCTGTGGGTGGGAGCAGTGGTGCTGATCGGGATCGGCGGACTGGCTTTTGTCCGGGATGCGCGGGCGGCGCATTTTGAAGGGTTTGTGCTGGTGATTTCGGTGGCGCTGGTGGGGCAGGGATGGCTGATGCTGGTTTCGGGGATGGGGCGGAAGGGGCCGTCGTCACCGAGCCGCAGCACGATGCAGCGCCTTGCCGGAGAATGACCCAATCTTTTTTCGATACTGCGACTATTGCTCCGGCGTCTGAGCACCCTGGACTGGCGTGCTCACATTCAAGGCCTGCCATAAATCTGGGATAGCTCCGTTCCATTTGGGGTTGGAGCAGGGCTCGGTGAATTCAAGACCCAGATTTCTTTGCTTGCCGGTGGCTGCGTCGGTGACGAGGAATGTGTCGATGCCCATGCAGGGATGGCCGGGCACGAGGTACGTCACTTTATGGGAATGGTTGGCGAACTGGGTTTGAAGCGTTTGCAGGGACGCCTGCAGCGTGTGGATGGAATTCTCATCTGACTTGAGTTGGGTCTGCAGCAGTTGTACCTCCAATTCGACGCCGGCAAACTGGACCTGGATCTGCTGGGCCGGGGTAAGGGGCTTTCCGTTGTCCTGGAGGACGATTTTGCCGGAAGGTTGACCCTGTTGTGCCTGCGCGGCGGAGGAGGCAAAGACGCGGGAGGCGGGTTGCTCGAACAGAACGATGGCGAGAGCTGCGCTGGAAACAATGGCAAGTGCAATGACGGGACTGAGTTTCATCGCGATTCCTCCTAGGCTGGCAATTCGTGGGCAGGTTGGCCCAAGGTGCGGGTTGATAATAAGGAATTATGGCAATGGGGAGCAAACGGTCCGCCAGGGCGTTCTGAAGAGTGAGCCCCTTTTAGGCGGGTCTTCGGCTCCCATCCTTCGCAGCGCTCGGGAGAGCGACGTGCAGGTTGAACAGTGGATGGGGATAGATGCCTCCTCTGCGTGGGAGGAGACCGTAATGGTAGGCAAGAACGATTAGCGCCAGCAGGATGACGATGAACGCGAACCTTGCCGCAGGCGGGAGTCCAGCGACCCACTGAACGCTACGGAACAAGAACCGCCTGAGGGAGTCGGATAGTCGCTCCAGCATCCTGGTTCGTACCCCTTGCAGACGACTTTACTCCGGCGGAAGGAAGAGGGATTCGATTTCGACCCAGTTGTGGACGCGGGTGTAGCCGGTGACGGCGACGTTGTGGGGGGCGTCGTAGAGAATGCCTGTGCCGGTGAAGCATGCGAGCTGGCGGGGGTTGTCGTCGATGAGGTAGTCGGCGCGGAGGATGGACTTGTCGCCGCAGAAGACGATGTGGGTGTGGGGGATGGTTGGGAAGTGGCGCTGGAGCCAGCGGAACTTGGGGTTGAACGAGCTGGGGACTTCCATGGCGGCGGAGGCGATGAAGACTTCGTAGTGGCGCTGGAGTTCGACGAGAACGCGGGGGGCGTCGGGCATGACGTCGAGGTCTTCAAAAAAGTCAGCGGCGCGGAGGTAGTCGTCGAGTACGGCGTGGTGGGGTTCGGGGACGATCTGCCAGAAGCGCTTGCCGCGGAGGTCTTGCTTGGTGAGGTTGCGCTGGAATTCCTGGTTGTAGCGGGCGAGGTGCTCGGCGATGGCGTCGGCCATGACTTCGTCCATGTCGACGCAGATGCGTTTGCGGGGGGTCATGGTTCTATTATCTGCGATTGGGGTTCGAGGTTCGAGGTGGGAGCTAGCGACGAGGTGACAGCAGGACACGTAGTTGCTCGACTGGGCTCCAGTTGTCAGGTGGCTTGGTACCTTTGCTGTTCCATTTCATCCCGGTGTCGACCCATCGCTTTCTCCAGTTTTCGTAGACCCCGGCGCGATCTGCCCGATTGCCTCCAGCGGCATCGTCATATCCGAAGTGGATGTGACAGCACGGGCATATCTCGAACGAGCCCAACCCGTTCTCCCACGGGGAGAATGAAAGACGGCATCCGCAGACGGGACAAATATCCATGGGACGCGCTAGATGGAGGAGCGGACGATTTGGGCGGCTATGGATTCGGACTGGACGGTTTTGCGCTGGGGGCTGTCGCGGGCAGGATCGTAGAAGAGCATGCGGCCACAGTTCTCGCAGGACATCAGGGTGTGGCCGGACTCGGAATCGGGGCTGTTGTCGCGGAGGTCGTTCCAGCGCTGCGGGCGCAGCATCATCTGGCAGGCGGTGCATTGCTGATGGAGGGCTTCGGCGATGGCCGTGCCCTTGGCGTGGGCGATGCGGTCGTAGGCGGAGAGGGAGGCTTCGCCGGTGTCGGACTGGGCGATCTGGGCGCGGAGTGCGAGGCGCTTGAGTTCGAGCTCGGCGAGCTCGGCCTGATCGCGGGAGATGGTTTCGGCGGCGCGGGGGCGCTCGCGCTCCAGCGAGGCGGCGGACTCGTCGACGGCGGCGTTGGCCAGGGCGAGTTGGGCGTCGAGGGCCTCGCCGCGCTCCAGGCTTTCGAACTCCTGGTCTTCGATGCGGGTGATCTCGGAGCGGATAAAGGCGGCCTCGTGCTCGAGCGCCTCGAGCTGATGGGTGGTGGTGGTCATGTCGAGCTTCTTCTTGTTGCGCTCGAGCTTGGCGCGGAGGTCGGCGGTCTCTAATTCTTCCTTGCGGCGGAGAGCTTCCTCTTTTGCGATGAGGTCGAGGATGACGGCGCGTTGGCCGGTGGTGGCCTTGGCGTTGGTTTCGAGTACGGCGATCTGCCTGGTGAGCGACGCCATCTGGTCGCGCAGGCGGTTTGCTTCGAGGTCGTGCGTCTGCAGGACGACGAGCATGGCGAGATCCGGATGCATGAAGGGCCCTCCTTTTTTCCGGTTCGCACAGAACACGGCGCAGAGCGTGCGGACAGCGGAAAACTTCGAGTCTAGCACGCGGGCGGGCGGGCGGGAACCGGTAAGAGCGAATCACAGACGACACGGAGGAGAAGAGAGATCACAGAGTTTTCAAGGGGAGGGCAAACTAATTGGTTACCAGAGTTATAGGGAGTCACACCAGATTGGTGGCGATGTGCACTGGCGGGCGGTGTAGTCTGCAAGTAAGTTCGACTAGCTTTACCGTTGCAGTTCCTTTGAGTGTCCCGCGGCCGAGTGCTGCGGGACGCTTTCCTTCTGTGTGCAACCGGCACAAGGGGTTTCTCCTTGGCACCCGTGCGACTCCTGCTGGTGGATGATGACGAATCGGTTCTCTCCGGACTGAGTGTCATCCTCGCAGCCCATGAATTCGAAGTTACGACCGCGGCGAATGTGGCTGACGCGCTGAAGCACATCGCAAGCGCAAGCTTCGACGTGCTGCTGAGCGATCTGCACATGCCGGGCGCGGGCGACGGCCTGATCGTGGTCGGAGCGATGCGGCATGCCAACCCGCGGGCGATCACGCTGGTGTTGAGCGCCAATCCGGACATGGCGAAGGCCACGCGAGCCATACTGCGGATGGTCGACGAGGTCCTGCTGAAACCGGTGAAGGCCGGGCCAATCGTGGAGGCTATCCAGCGGTGGCTGGCTGAGGAGAAGGAGTTTCCGCGGCCGATGCTGGTGGAGGACGAACCGCTGCGGCCGCAGGCGGTGGAGTTGGTGGCGAGCCTGCTGGAACGGGAGCGGGCGGCGATTACGCAGGCGTGGCTGAAAAAGATGAACGAGGCCGGCGGCCTGGCGACGCTGACTGACGAAGAGAAGTGCGAACATCTGCCGGGGGCGCTGGACGAGATTGTGTACCGTCTGCGCTATGCGCAGCCGCTGGGAGTGATGACGCTGTTCTCGATGGCGAGCTTGCAGCACGGGGCGCGACGGCGCAGGCAGGGGCTGGGGTCGCCGGCGCTGGTGGAGGAGGCACGGGCGCTGCAGGTGGCGCTATTCCAGACCATCCAGGACAATCTTGGGCGGATTGACGTGGGCCAGTTGCCGGCCACGTTGATGGCGATCGCCGACGAGGTGAACGCGCAACTGCTGCAAGGTCTGTCGGGCTACGAGAACGAGAAGCCGGTGGCGTTCGCGGAGGAAGGCCTCTAGTCTTGCCCAAAAGCGAATCACAGAGATCACAGAGCAAGAAGAGAGAACACAGGGATCATTCTTGCGGATCGCTGGTGGATAATCGATCCGCCGTGATCCACTCCCCTGTGTCAGGACTGCGCGCGTGGGGTGTCGGCGGGGACGGTCAGCAAAGATGTGGCTGGGCTGCCGGTCGGGCCGCCGGTTTGGGCGAGAGCATCGTGGACGATGCGGCCAAGTTGGCCGATGTCCGCGACCGGGACAAAGCCGGTCTGGGTGACCACGATGATGCAGGGAGTGCTGGCCACGCCGAGGCGATCGCCCAGGGCACGGTCGGACTCGACCTCATTCCTGCAGGCGCCATTGGCATCCATGACGAAGGGCAGTGTCTTGCCGTGTGATTTGAACCAGGCGCGGGTGTAGGTGACAAGGTCGTCCTTGCTGGCGATGCGCTGCTGGTTGGCGAAGACATCGCGGCGGAAATCGTCGGCGAGTTGGGGCGAGATTTTGTCCTGAATATAGCGCGCGGTGACGGCCGCGTCGAAGCTCCAGATGTGAAACGACCACGGGTAATCGCGGCGCACCAGAGGGACCTGGTACTCGGTTGCGGTGGCGTGAACGACGGGGAAAGCGTGCGCGCAGGCGGGGCACTCCAGGTCTTCGAACTCGAAGATGGCGACCTTGGCGCCGGCGGGCGGCTTGAGCATGGAGGTGTCTTTTAGGGGGTGGCCAGCGTTGAAGGGATACTTTGCAGCGGGCGGCGCGGCCGGCTGAGCGGGGTTGACGCTGGTCTGATCGCTCGCTGCGCGGTCTGAGGAGTTGTAGTAGTAGGCGGCGACGCCGGCGGCGATGAGAATGGCGAGAGACCAGGCAATCCAGGTTTTCTTCATGGTTTTCCTCGTTCGACGTCGGGCCCCGGGAATTGTCTCTGATGATAGCTTGGGCGGGGCGGGGTCGTCGCCGGTGGAAAGGTTGTTGGCGGCGGTTTTTTTCTGGGTCGCACGGGGCGCTGGCGGAATCCAATTCAGACGCATGGCGACGGCAACTCCCCAGATGGATGAATTCGAGGCCGCCCAGCTTGCCGCGGACCGCGCGTGGAAGCCGCGCGCGAACCAGTGGGCGATTGCGATTACGGTGACGCTGGCGACGTTTATGGAGGTGCTGGACTCGTCCATCGCCAACGTTGCGCTGCCGCACATTGCCGGGTCGCTGGGGGCGAGCGAGGACGAGGCCACCTGGGTGCTGACCAGCTACCTGGTGTCGAACGCGATTATTCTGCCGGCCTCGGCGTACCTGACGACTTTCATCGGGCGCAAGAAGTTCTACATGATCTGCGTGGTGCTGTTCGGGATCAGCTCGATGCTGTGCGGGCTTGCGCCGTCGCTGGGGATGCTGATTTTCTGCCGGGTGCTGCAGGGGGCGGGCGGCGGTGGACTGGCGCCGTCGGAGCAGGCGATCCTGGCGGATACGTTTTCGCCGAAGCAGCGCGGGCAGGCGTTTGCGCTGTATGGGCTGGCGGTGGTGTGCGCGCCGGCGATCGGGCCGACGCTGGGCGGCTGGATTACGGACAACTACAACTGGCGCTGGATCTTCTTTATCAACGTGCCGGTGGCGCTAGTGAGCCTGTATCTGACCAACCGGTTGGTGGAGGACCCGCCGCACATCAAGCGCGAGGTGGCGAAGAGTGCTCGGGAGGGGCTGAAGCTGGATTACTTCGGGTTTGGGCTGCTGGCGTCGGGGTTTGGGTCGCTGGAGTTCGTTCTGGACAAGGGGCAGGAGGATGACTGGTTCGGCTCGCGGGTGATCACGTTCTTCATCGTGTTGTGCGTGGTGTCGCTGGTGACGCTGATTGTGTGGGAGTTGTACGAGTTGAAGGCCAAGAAGCGGCCGATTTTGAACCTGACGCTGTTCAAGCGGAAGACGTTTGCGATTCCGTTTGTGCTGATGTTTGTGCTGGGCTTTGCGCTGTACGGGACGACGGTGCTGATTCCGCAATTGGTGCAGTTGCTGCTGGGGTATACGGCCGAGCTGGCGGGGCTGGTGATCTCGCCGGGGGCGATCTGCATCATGCTGATGATGCCGGTGGTGGGGATTCTGGTGGGGAAGGTCGATCCGCGGTACCTGATCTGCTATGGGTTCACGATGCTGGCGATTTCAATGGTAGCGATGCATACGTTCTCGCTGGGGTCGAGCTTCAGCTACATCATGTGGGTGCGGGTGCTGCAGGCGTCGGGGCTGGCTTTCCTTTTTATTCCAATCAATACAATCTCTTACATTGGGGTGCCGAGAGAGCAGAGCAACGATGTCTCGGGCCTGACCAACCTGGCGCGCAATATTGGCGGATCGACGGGGACGGCGTTTGTGGCGACCATGCTGACGCGGCGGCAACAGGTGCACGAGGCGGCGATGGTGCGGAACCTTACGCCGGGGAATGAGGCCTTCCGCGACCAGGTGAACCAATTGAAGGGGTTCTTCTATGGGGGCGGAAACGGGGCGGCGAGCGGTTTCGGGGGCAAGACGAGCGGGAACCTGCAGGCGGCGCAGGCGTTTCTGTACAACCAGCTGCACCGGCAGTCGGCCATGCTGGCCTACATGGACATCATCGCGGTGTTTGCGGTGTTTTGCGCCTGCATGATTCCGCTGGTGCTGGCCATCGGGCGGATCCGGCCGCCTTCGGGCGACGCGCCGGCGCACTGAGGAACGGAGGCCTGAAAGCCGCAATTGGCGCAGAGATGGGTGCCTGCGCGGGTATGCGGCGAGGTACCCCCCGGGATGTGGCGCGAGCTTTATTTGACAGAATCCGGTATCGTTAAAGACGATGCCACCTACTGTTGGCGGCCCAACCACTTAAGGAGAGTTCAGATGACCGAGAAAGTGAAGAAAACAAAGGCTCCGGCGAAGCCGAAGGCGGCTGCGGTGACGACCAAGAAGGCAGCAGCCAAGAAGGAAACTGTTGCCGAGAAGGTAACCAGGACCATGCCAACGCACGCAGAGATTGCCCGGCTGGCTGAGCAGTATTGGGCGGAACGGGGCCGGCAGGATGGGCAGGCCGAGCAGGACTGGCTGCGGGCAGAGCAAGAGTTGATGAAGATGGCTTCGTAGGATTTCGGCGGGGCCACCCGCTCTCTGCTAGGCTTCTAGTTCTCCGCTGGGGGAATTGAGGACGGTTGGCTCCGGTGAAACGGATTCTCGGCAAGCTGCTGGTTGGGTTGATTGGAGCGCTCTCGGTCCTGTATGTGGGGGACTGGGCGGTGTGGCGCGTGCGGGTCGCGATGGGCGGCGGAATGGGCACGGTCACGGTGAACACGGTGGTGGTGCTGCCGCTAAAAGACAATAAGGAAGAGTACGACGAGGGCGGGATCGCGGACGTGGCTTGCAGCAAATCACTGTTTCCGCAGGCGGGCAGCGGGGCTTGCTGGTGGCTGGCGCGGCATAATGCGATCTTCGAGCGGTGAGCAAGGCGACGGAGAAGAGTCTGACCCACGATAGGCGCGTTCCGCGCCGATCATGGGGCACCCGATTACTTGATCGTGATCAGCTTGGTTTCGTAGGGCTTGAGGTCGAGCTTGAGGGTGACAGAGCCTTTCCCTGGGGTGGAGGCGAGGGGCGCAACCGTGCCGGTGGTTGGGTCCCAGGCTTCGACCTTCAAGCTTCCACCAGCCGAGAGGGTGACCGTGTGGGAGATGGGTTGAGCGCCCTCATTGAAGAAGAAATAGACGCTGGCATCCTTGAGGTAGCGGGTGTTTACCTTGAGCGCGGGGTCAGCAGCGTCGAGGGTGACAGCGCGGCGGGGGATGACCTTGTTGAGGGCGGTTTCGATCGCGGCTGGGACGACCTGCGGGCCGGGCGGCGTGGCGGGGGCCTGCGCCGGCGGAGTTGGGGTGGGCGGGAGTTGGGCGGAGGTTTCGACGGTGGCGAAGCTGAAGTCGGCAGGAGTGGCGGCGCGGGAGTCGAGGATGGTTTTGCCGGAAACAATGGATGGGGTGCGGCCGAGGAAGAGGACTTTGCCGCCGCCTCTGGCGAAGGCCTTCAAGCGGTCGAGTTCGGTTTGGCTGAGAATCGCGGCGGACGGGATAATGACTGCGAAGTAATCGTTTCCGCTCATTGTCTCGAAGGAACCCGCGGTTGGGCCGAGTCCCGCCTGGAGTTCGGTGGCGAGCGCGTCCTGGTTGATGATGTCGAAGTCGATCTGGCGTTCGGCGAGCATTCGTTCGGTCGAGACAAAGGCGGTGTCGGAGTCGCGGTCGTTGAGCCACATGGAGCTGGACGGGAGGTAGAGCGCGACCGAGGCGGCGGGGCGGCCCATGCTCATGACGTAGCCGACGCGGCGGACGTAGTCGGCCAGCGCGGGGAAGCCGGGATCGCGCATGACGTCGGAGGGGCCTCCGCGGCGGGGTGGCGCGGCGGGAGCGCCGGGAGTGGTGGGCGGTGCGGGCGGCGGAGGCTCCGGACCGGCTGAGGCGGGGCGCGTGGCGGAGTAGAACATCGTCTCCATGATGTTGATGCCGCGGACGAGCTGCTCATTGAGGATGTAGCGCGCGAGGGTGATGTCGGGCGCGGGGCGGTAGGCTGCGAAGCTCTCAGTGAACGACTGCGGATGGCCGTAGACGTGGGCGGCCGAGGAGGCGAGGCGCGGGTAGTCGGAGATGGTGTCGGTCCAGATCTGGTGCCAGATGGCGTCGATGCCGGGGACTTCGACGTACTTCATGTCGCGGAGGAAGTCGCCTTCGGAGCGGGTGAGGTCCATCTCCATCTCTTCGTGGTTGAGGTGGACCTGATAGGAGACGCCGTGTTCGGCGCACCATATGCCCTGGGGCTTGAAGAAGCCGTCGCGGAACATCTGCGAGAAGACGTCGTAGTAGTCGCCCTTGGCGCGGAGTTCCGCGTCGGTGAGTCTGACCGGGGGCATGGGCGGGCCGGCGGGGATGAATGCCGGATCGGACGGCGGGGAAATGGGCGCTCCGGGGGCGGCGGCGCCGGTGGGCGTACGCGGACGACCACCGCCGCCTTGTGAGAGCAGGATGGCACCGAGGTAGGGACGAATGTCGTAGCCCTTGACCTTTTGGAAGGTGTCGAAGAAGGCAGGCGTCCAGGGCAGGCCGGAGATGGAGTAGTCGGGCTCGTCACCGCGGAAGCCGAGGATGGTCGAGCCGAAGAGTTCGGGCATGGCCTTGTAGTAGCCGTTGTGGGTGGCCTCGAGGTACGCGGCGGTGGCTGCGGGATTGAGATAGTCTTCGAGCGGGTTGGTGGAGTCCTTGGCGTGGGTGGGGTTGGCGTCGCTGCGGGTGGGTGAGGTGCGGAAGACTTGCTCGACGACCGCGAATGTGTAGTCGGAGCCAGTGGGCGCGGTCCATGCGATGACGCCGTTGTTGACGGGAACGGCGATGCGTTCTCCCGAGGCGCTGATTGCGATGGCGGCGACGGCGTTGGGGTTGACGTTTGGGTTTACGGTTCCGCCGGCCTTGACCGGGATGCGCTGGCCAAGCGAGAGGGCCTGCATGCTGAGGAGGTAGTTCTTGTCCTTGGCGAAGAGGCCGCCGGCGAAGCCCGAGGGATAGCCGATGTCGTCGACGATCCAGACCTTCATGTCGCGCTTTTTGGCTTCGAGGGCGAACTGCTTGAAGAAGGCGAAGTACTCGGGCGTGAGGTAGGTGGTGGTCATGCCGCCGCCGGCCTGCGCGGTGACGGCGTGGAAGCCGAGCGACTTCATGGTGTCGAGATCGTGGGCGAGCGACTCAATGGTGACGGGGCCGTTCATGCCGAAGTAGGGCTCGGGGCCGTATTCGGACGGCGGATTCTTCCATGCGGCGGCGACTTCGGCGGCGGTGGGCATCTGGATCTTCTGCCAGGGATGGCCGCCGGAGTCGGTTGCGGTCTGCGCGGAGGGTTGGGCGGGCAAAATGAGCGCATATGCTACCAATCCGGTTACACATACGGCGGTGACGAAGATTCTGCGATCAAATCTGGTTGCAAATAGGTTTTTCATCAGTAGCTCCCCATGGTTACGCGCAGCAAAGAGCCTTTGCCGCCGAAGTTTAGTCCGTAATCGGTTTCGTCGCCGTTCCAGAGGCGGGTGCGCACCCAGGTGGCGCCGTCATAATGGCCCTCTTCCACCTTGAGCATCTGCGGCTGCTTGCCGTTGGAGTGCGCCGGGAGGGCGAACTGCACGCGGCAGTCGATGCCGGCGACGAGGAATTCATTGGGTCCGAGCGAGGCGACCACGGCGCGGCCCTCGTGCAGGGCGGTGGTGTCGGAGGTGGTGGAGATGGGCGCGGCGGGCGGGTCGTAGGCGGGCGGGAACGAGACGATGACGCGCCAGGCGGCGTTTGCCGGTGCGGCAGGCGCGGAGGAGGCGGAGTTAAAGGCAGCGGGCGTGCCGTCGATGGCGAAAGCCAGTTCCTTCTGCGAGATGCCGTCTTCCTCGACGGCGGTCTGGAGTTTGCCGGCGAATTTGAGGGCGGCGAGTTGCGGCGTAAAGGAGCCGAGCAGGGCGAAGCCGTTGACGACAGCCTGCATTTCCTGGTTCAGCGGCTGAGTTATGTTCAGGCGGTCCAGCCCGAAGTTGGCGAAGCCGACGGCGCCGTCGCCGAGCGCGAAGTAGAGATAGCGGGCGTAGCCGGTGGCTCCAGGGAAAGGCTCGAAGCCGAGGCTTTCCGGGATGAGCAGTGGATTGCCGGGCTGGTGAAAGTCGCGCATTACACTGCGGTAGCGCTCGCTGTTGGGGACGTAGATGTCGGGGGCGAGCAGATCGAGCGAGGGCGCCATCGCCTTCCAGACAGGAAACATGTTGATGGTGGGACCTCCGGAGGGATAGTCGTCGCCGGGAATGGTGGCGATGGGGAAGGCGCGCGGGCTCTTGAGCCAGTTGTTGGCGTACATCGGCAGCGGGAGTTCCTGCTTGCCGGCGGCGGCGACAGCGTTGATGTAGCGGGAGACGCTCCAGGCGGCGAAGGTCTCGTCGGCGTCGTCGCCGAAGACCTGGGACCAAGTCTGCGATCCCGCGCCGGGCTGCTTGTTGAGGGCCTTGAGCAAGTCGGCGGGGACTAGCGCGTCGAAGATCTTTTGAGCGAGGAGCGAGAAGTCGCGGACGAGGCCGAGCGAGCCGGATTCGTTTTCGACCTGCATCATCAGGACGGTGTGCTGCGGATCTTTTTCCTTCAGATGCCGCATCAGCGCGGTGAAGGCGGTGCGGTCGGCATCGAGGTTGGCGGGCGCGTTGGGGCTGAGCACGTCGATGGGGACGCCGGCTCTGGAGAGCATACGCGGGTACGCGGTGGTGTCGGACTTGACCCAATCAGGGACGTAGTGCATCTTGCCGTTTTTCCAGGTGCCGAACCAGAGCAGGACGAGGCGCATCTTGTGGGCGCGGGCCTGGGTTAGGATGGCGTCGACTACGGTGAAGTCGAAGTGGCCGCGGGAGGGCTCCAACTGCTCCCAGTAGACGGGGACTTCGAGGGTGTTGAGGCGGAGGAGTTCGGCTGCGGGCCAGACGAGGTCGAGGCGCTCGGGCCAGCCAGAGGAGTTGTCGACCTGCGCGCCGAGGAGGAACCAGGGCGCGCCATCGACCATGAGGGTGGCGCGGCCTTGGTCCTCGACGATGCGGGGCAGTTCCTGCGCCCGGGCGCCAAGCGAGGCGACGGCGAGCAGCAGCAATGCGGCAGTTGCCGCAGACTTCCAGTTGACGTGCGAACTGCGCATTTTCAGGGACTCCTGCTGGGGCAAAATGGGAAGTACAGACCCAAGGGTTATACATCGCTGAAGGGATGTTTGGAAACACTTCCCCAATTGAAAGGGCTTGCGGGCGGGGCGGCGTTCCGAGGCCGTTGTGGTTGGTGTGGGCGATGGGCGGCGGCTGGGTGCTACACTCGCTCTTCGCGTGAGGTGAAGCAAGTGGTGGACGATGGGGTGCGGGCGGCGTTGAGCGAGTTGAGCGAAGACGAGCGGATGTTTCAGGACTCGGTGCGGCGGTTTGCGGCGGAGCGGGTTGCTCCATTGGTGCGAACGATGGACGAGGCGCAGCAGATGGACGCGGGGCTGGTGCGTGAGATGTTCCGGCTGGGGCTGATGGGCGTTGTGGTGCCGGAGGAGTATAGCGGCGCAGGCGGGAGCTTCTTCGACGCGGTGCTGGCGGTGGAGGCGCTGTCGGCGGTGGACCCGGCGGTGGGGGTGCTGGTGGATGTGCAGAATACGCTGTGCGCGAATGCGATTCTGCGCTGGGCTACGAGCGAGCAGAAGCGGCGGTATCTGCCGCGGCTGGCGGCGGAGATGGTGGGAGCGTACGCGCTGAGCGAGGCGAAATCGGGGTCGGACGCATTCGCGCTGGAGACGCGGGCGATGAGGCGCGGTGATGACTACGTGCTGAACGGGCAGAAGCTGTGGATTACGAATGCAAAGGAGGCGGGGCTGTTTATTGTGTTTGCGACCATCGATCCGGCGGCTGGGTACAAGGGTGTGACGGCGTTTCTGGTGGAGAAGGGCACGGCGGGTTTCGAGGTGGGGCGCAAGGAGGACAAGCTGGGCATTCGGGCTTCGAGCACGTGTGAGCTGATCTTCCGCGACTGCGCCGTGCCGGCGAGCCAGATGCTGGGCCAGCCGGGCAAGGGCTACCAGGTCGCGATTGAGACGCTGAACGAAGGGCGGATCGGGATTGGCGCGCAGATGGTGGGGCTGGCGGATGGAGCCTGGGGACATGCGGCGCGGTGGGCGAAGGAGCGCAGGCAGTTCGGCAAGCCGCTGGCGCAGTTCCAGGCGATGCAGTTCCAGTTGGCGGAGATGGCGACCGAGGTGGAGGCGGCGCGGCTGATGGTCTACAACGCTGCACGGCTGCGGGATAAGGGTGCGGAGTTTGTGAAAGAGGCTGCGATGGCGAAGTACTTCGCGTCGCAGGTAGCAGAGCGGGTGGCCAGCTTGGCGGTGGAGGTTTTTGGCGGCTCGGGATTTGTGAAGGACTACCCGGTGGAGAAGCTGTACCGCGACGCGAAGATCGGGAAGATCTACGAGGGCACGTCCTTTATGCAGTTGGCGACGATTGCGAAGCTGACACTTGGCAAGGTGTGAGCCCAAGGCGCGGCCAGATGTGGGCAGACCGGTTGGGGGCCATTTCGAGCCTGCCTTGAGCGATTCCAATGGTTTTCTAGCCGACGGAAACTGAAAGTTAACAATATTTCCCGATGTGGACGGACCACATGCGGGACAGATACGGGAGATTGGACTTACACTGAGTGGCAGGAAATCTCCTGCAGAATGACTCCTGGGTCCAAGTCCGGCACGCCGCGCGCTCCGCTGAATCTTCTGGGGCTGGCTTGTGCTATCGGCGTGTCGACGATTTACTTCAACCAGCCATTGCTGGTGGAGATGGGGAAGACCTACGGCGCGCCGGCCGGCCGGGTGATGTTTGTGGCCGGAGCGACGCAGGTTGGCTATGCGCTGGGGCTGCTGCTTTTCGTCCCACTGGGCGACTTGCTGGAGCGCCGCGCGCTGATGATGCGGATGTATGCCGCGGTGATTGTGGCGCTGCTGCTGGTGTCGATGGCGCCGACGCTGACATGGCTGATTGCGGGCAGCGTTCTGCTGGGCGGAGTGGCTTCGGTGACGCATATCGTGCTGCCGATTGCGCCGGACCTGGTTGCCGACAAGGAGCGCGGGCGCGCGATTGGGACGGTGATGATGGGGCTGCTGCTGGGCATCCTGCTGGCGCGGACGTTCGCGGGTTGGGTGAGCAGGATTCCGGCGCTGTTTGTCCATGCGCCGAGCCTGTTTCCCAAGGGCGCGTTCTGGGTGACGGACGGCTGGCGCTATGTGTTTATCATTGCGGCGCTGGTGAATGCGGGGTTTCTGGTTCTGCTGGGGCGAGTGATGCCGAAGCTGCCACCGAAGCAGGAGATGCGCTACAGCGAGGCGATGCGCTCGCTGTGGACGCTGTTCCGGACGCAGCCGTTGTTGCGGGAGTCGTGCCTGATTGGCGCGCTGGTGTTCGCCTCGTTCAGTTGCTTTTGGACGACGCTGGCCTTTCTGCTTTTCAGCCACTACCGGCTCGGTGCGGGGTTCGCGGGCAGTTGCGGGCTGGTGGGCGCGGCGGGCGCGCTGGTGGCTCCGCTTGCGGGGAGGCTGGCGGACAGACGCGGCACGCGCTGGGTGCTGACGGCGGGAATCTCGATGCTGGCATTCTCGTATGCGGTGCTGTGGGCGGGCGAGTGGGGGAAATCCGGCTTGTCCTTCGGCGTGCATATTGCCATCCTGCTGACCGGCGTAATTCTGCTGGACGTGGGCGCGCAACTGACTCAGGTGGGCAACCAGACGCGCATCTTCGGGCTGGTGCCGTCGGCGCGGAGCCGGCTGAATACCGTGTATATGACGGTGTACTTCGCGGGTGCGGCGGGCGGGTCGGCGCTGTCCACGATTGCGTGGGAGCGCTGGAAGTGGAATGGCGTGTGCTCGATGGCGCTGGGGTTGATTGCGCTGGCGGGGTTGAGTCACGCGCTCGGTCTGCGGGTTCCTGAGGTGCGCGTTCCGGAGTTGCGCGCTGAGGAGCGTGCGATCGAGACAGTGCTGGAAGTCTAGAAGTCACCTCTTCAATAGATCGATGGGTTGGTTGACGTCTTCGATGCGGAAGTAGGGGGCGAGGGCGGGATGGCGTTTGGCGACGGCGAGATACATCTCCCAGGCGACGCGGCGATAGCTGAAGTGGCCGGCGACGCCGGAGCGGAGCTCGGCGATGTAGAGGGCTTCGGCGAAGTCCATCTTGAACATGGCGCGGATGCGGGTTCCGAGGGGGAGGAGGTAGGCGGCGGCCTGTGCCCCAGGGGTTAAAACCCCTTCATTCGCAGGGCCTGAGAGACCCGAGGATAAATCCTCGGGGTACCTAGAAGAGTGATCCTTGGTGGGAGTGTCGCGGTGGGTGCGGTAGGCGGCGTGGGCGGCGTCCATGGCGGCGGCGTAGGTGTCGGCGAGGCCGGCCTGGGCGAGGGTGGGCTGGCCGGGGCAGATGGGTTCTTCGAAGCCGTGGAGGTCGGTGTAGGGCTGGAGGAGCTGGACGCAACGGCGATGGCGGTGCATGTCGCGGAAGCCGCCGATGTCCATGAGGATGTCGAACTTGAAGGTTTGGCCGGCGGAGAAGGTGCGGGGGAGTTCGTCGTGGCGGCCGCGGTGTTTGGCGCCGAGAGCGATGAGTTCGGCAATGCGCGGCGCGGGGAGCGCGGCAACGGTGTGCTGGAGCTGGCGCCAGGAGTAGTGGCACTCGGGGTAGAGGAGACTGGTGGCGAGTTCGACTTCGAGCGGGCCGGAATCTTCGACGAGGTCGACGACGGGAGCGGGTTCGATGGGCTGGCCAGCCATCAGCTCGGCGGCAGCACTGCCGAGCCCGGCGCGGGAGGCGATGGCGTATTGGTTGGCGGAGGCGTACTTGACCAGCGTGGGCGCGGTCTTGACCGGACGGACGAGGGCGTCGGCGAGGCGAGCGTGAAAGTCTTCGCGGCCGGGGGCGTTGGGGATGGAGAAGGAGGCGGCTTCGTCGAGCAGGACGTTTGCTGCGGCGTGAGTGACGTTCCAGGCGGGCTCGGCGGCGGCGGACTTGAGGCGCTCGCCGAGAGTGCGGACTTCGGCGAAGGGGCTCGAGAGCAGGCGGGCGATCTGATTCTCGAGGGTGCGGGCGCTTACGATCTGGCCGAGCGAGGTGTTGGTGGCGAGCGGCAGGAGGTAGCGGGCGACGTCGAAGGCGCGGGCCTTGAGGGTGCGCGTGTAGTCGGCTTCCTTCATCTCGGCGGGTTGGGGGATGGCGGACTTGAGGGCTTCGAGCATGCCGGCGCTGACCTTGTCGTAGGCGGTGAAGAGGGCTTCGACGGAGGCAGTGTAGGCGGCGGATTGGGCTGAATCGAAAGTCGCACTGCTAGGTGGCGTGTACCAGCCGGATTTGCGGAAGTTCTGGTAGCGGGTGGAGCGCTCCTGGCCGTCCCAGCGCTGTTCGTCGACGAGGGCGATGGCGGCGAGGAGCGATAAGCGTTCCACCGCGAAGGGGATGTGGGCTAGGTCGGCGATGGAACGGTGGCCGTACTGGAAGTAGAAGGTGTTGAGGAACTGCTCGGCGCGCTGGGAGGAGATTTCGGCGAGGGACTCCTTCATGGAGAGCGAGGAGCGCGAGTACTTGGCCATGGCGTAGGCGAGAACTTCGGGATCGGCTCCAGTGATGGCGTAGACGTCGGTCTGGTTGGCGGATTTCTCGGCGGGCGCGGCGGCGGATTTATTTTCGGCGATGGTTGAGTTGGTGTCAGGCATGTTGTGAGCAAGGATAAGGCACGCGGGGAACGGCGGGCGTGGATAACCGGGCTGACTCCTTTCCGGGGTCGATTGGGAGGCACCCCCCCTCCCCTATCAAGAACCCTATAATCTTCGAAACACGGCAGTTAGGTCTGGCTCTACTTTGTAAAATCCTGATTCCGGGTTGGTTAGAAAGTAAGTATACCTGCAATCAATGAGTTACCCGGCCAAGTGCGAACACGCTTGGTGCGGACGTACGGGTTGGGTGCACTCCACCGTACTTTTTTGACAAAGTCTAGAGAACAAAGTGGTTAGGACTTTGTATATACAAATGAGTGCTGATTCTAAAGGTGGTTGTGGGCGTGTATATACACAATTGGATCGACTTCCTGGACACTTTTTCATGGCTCACCCGACCGGATTGGAGTTGGGATTGACAGGGCCAGGCACGAGGCCGCGCTCCTGTGGTTCCTTCTTTAATTATACGGGTGGTGTCAAGGAATCGCCGGTGGAAAAGGGGACCTCGGCGGCTGAAGCCGCGCGGTTTGGCGATGCTTAGAGTCTCGCTTTGACATTCTGTGTGGCGGGTCCTTCGACTACGCCTCTCGCGATAAGGCTGCGAGAGGCTCCGCTCAGGATGACGGCCCTTGATGTTGGGAGGTGATGCGGGACTTCCACCAGGCGGTGAGTGGGGGGATTAGGAGGCTGCTGATGATGACGCTGGCGGAGACGAGGACGGTGGCGGGGGCGGCGGCGTTCGTGTAGCGGGGATTGGCGGCGGCGACGAGGAGGGGGACGGCGGCGGCGTTGCCTGCGGTGGTGGAGGCGGCGATGCCGGCGGTGCCGTTGCCTCCGATGAGACGGTCGACGAGGATGAGGCAGGTCCCGCAGACGAGAACGACGACGACACCGAGAGCGAGGCCGAGGAGACCGGCGGCCCATACTTGGTGGAGGTTGAGCGTGCAACCAAGGGCGAAGGCGAAGAACGGGATGAGGATGGATGTGCCGCCGCCGAGGAAGGCGCGCAGGTCGGGGTCGAGATTGCCGAGGAGCATGCCGACGGCGAGAGGAAGGATGGCGCCGACGAGGGTTTGCCAGGGGAAGGCGGAGAGGCCGACGGCGCCGAGCGAGACCATGGTGAGAAAGGGGCCGGACTCGAGGCCCATGACGGAGTAGGCGGCGGAGTCTTCGGAGGAGCCGTACTGCTCCATGAGAGACATGTAGAGGCCGCCGTTGGTGTCGTTGACCGCGGCGACGACGGCGAGGGCGGAGATGCCGGCGAAGAAGCCGGTGGGGACGGGTTCGACGCCGAGGAGGTGGCCGAGGGTGAACCCGGCGGCGAGGCCGAGAGCGAACTTGGCGGCGAGCAGGGCTCCGCCCTTGCGGAGGACACGGGGCAGGGAGCTTACGGAGATCTTGGCTCCGATGCAGACGTAGAAGACGGCGAGGATGGGGAGGGCTCCGGTGAAGAGCGCTGCGGTGAAGGAACCGAAGAAGGCTCCGGTGTGGGGAGCGAAGGTGGTGATGACGGAGCCGATGGTCAGGGGCACGATCATCATGCCGCCGGGGATTCGTTCTACGGTGCGCTTGATGGGGATGGGCATCGCCAGTTCACGATACATGGTTGGTCTGAAAGGCGAAAAGCGAATCACAGAGGACACAGAGGAAAGCGGAGAACACAGAGAAAGGCCAGGGTGAATGCGATCGCTTTCGTATAATCAGGGGTCGTCAGGAATGGAGATTGAGCGTGAGCGGACTGCAGGGTAGAGTTGCGTTGGTTACGGGCGCGTCGCAGGGGATTGGGCGGGCGTGCGCGATGGCGCTGGCGGAGGCGGGCGCTACGGTGGCGCTGTGCGCGCGGAATGAGGCGAAGCTGGCAGAGGTGGCGGCGGAGATCAATCGGAATCCCACCCTTTGCGATGAGACTGCAAAGGATGGGGCACCCGGCAGGGTTATTTCCGGCGAGATACCTTCACGCGAAGAGCTCGATGAGCTGACGACTGCGATTAACACCCATGGCGTCGAAGTCCTCACGGGTGGGGTGTCCGGGGTGGTAGCGCCGAGGGCGCACGTGTTTGCGCTGGATTTGGCGAGCGAGGCGTCGATTAAGGCTTGCGCGAAGGCGGTGATCGAGCGGCTGGGGAAGGTCGATATCCTGGTGAACAATGCTGGGATCACGCGGGACATCCTGGCCTTGAGGATGAAGAAGAAGGATTGGGATGATGTGTTGGCGACCAACCTGACGGGTGCGTTCCTGATGACGCAGGCGGTGATGGGATCGATGCTGAAGGGGCGGTGGGGGCGGGTGATCAACATTACGTCGGTGGTGGGCGAGGCGGGGCAGGCGGGGCAGTCAAACTATGCGGCGTCGAAGGCGGGGCTGATCGGGCTGACCAAGTCGCTGGCGCGGGAGTTGGCGAGCCGGACGATTACGGTGAACGCGGTGGCTCCGGGGTATATCGAGACGGCCATGACGGCGGTGCTGACGGAGGAGCAAAAGACGGCGATGACGTCGGTGGTGCCGCTGGCGCGGGCGGGGACGGACCGGGATGTGGCGGCGGCGGTGGCATTTCTGGCCAGCGACGGGGCGGGGTATATTACCGGGCACACGCTGGATGTGAATGGCGGGATGTATATGGGTTGAAGACAGGTTCGAGGTTCGAGGTTCGGGGTTCGAGGGAAAAGACCGTGGAAACTGGTACCTAGGACCTTGGACTTGGCGCGGGGAACCTTGGGTGGTTCGGGAATCGGGGGATGACCCGAATTAGTCATTGACCCGGCTGCGTGGGATGGTTACTTTGTGGTCAATGGCAGATATGCAAACAATTCCGGCACAGTTGGGTAGCCTCCCCCCGGTTACTACCATCGCAAATAACATCGGATCGACGATCCGGGCCTACCGCTTACAAAAGGGCATGTCACAGGGCGACATCGAGAAGCGGACGGGACTGCTGCGCTGCTATCTGTCGCGAGTGGAGAACGGGCATACGGTGCCGTCGCTGGAGACGCTGCAGAAGATTGCGTATGCGCTGGATTTGCAGCTGGCGCAGTTCTTCAGTGACGAGGCGGTGAGCCGGGAGATGTCGTCGCTGCGGCTGAGTGAGGAAGAGATTCGGTTCCTGACCCAGATCCAGCGGTACGCGTCGCGGCTGAGCGAGAACGACCGGAAGTTGCTGCTGGCGATGGTGCGGAAGTTCGCGCAGACGACGCTGGTGTAGCGAGTTGTCAGTTCTCAGTTGTCAGTGAGAGCGGCGACGACGATTGGGCGGCTCTCAAGACAAAAGCAGATTCCCTGCGAGAATGACAAACAAAACGCCGGTGGTAGCTCTCTGACAACTGACAACTGACAACTGAGAACTGACTACCTGCAACTGTTTCTAGATGAGGTTGGCGATCCAGTAGCCGAAGAGGGCGAGGACGAGGCAGGCGAGGGCGAAGGTGACTTTCTGGCGGCCGAGGTAGCGTGCGCGGCCAGCGGTCATGCGCGGGGAGAGGGGAACGCCGAGGGCGAGGCCGCCGAGGAATCCGCCGATGTGGGCGAAGTTGTCGATGCGGATGCCGAAGTTGAAAATCATGGTGCTGAGGCCAATGACCAGGTTGATGGCGGCGAACTTGATGACCATGCTGCGCAGGCGGCGCAGTTCCTCCCAGGGGAAAGGCAGGGCGCGGTTGGAGAGCAGCACGATGAGGATGCCGGCGATGCCGAAGACGGCACCGGAGGCGCCGGCGCCGACCTCCAGCAGAAACCGGGGATTGTGGGTGGTGGCGGTGGCGAGGACGTTGCCGGCCATGCTGAGCAGGTTGCCGGCGATTCCGGTGAGCATGTAGACGGCGACGATGCCGAAGGGGCCGATGAGCGGCTCGCCGAGAATGCCGAGGTTCCAGAGGCACCACATGTTGCAGCCGATGTGTATTATGCCGACGTGGACGAAGGTGGCAGTGAGCAGGCGCCACCACTCGGCGTGCAGGACGAGCCATGGCTCGTTGGCGCCGTAGCGGATGAGGTCGTATTCGGTTGGCTTGTTCCAGTCGACGTGGTGGGTGACCATCCAGAGGTAGACGGCGATGTTGATGGTGAGCAGGAGATAAGTGCCGGGCGCGGCGCGGGGGTCCCAGACGCTGTACTCGCGGTGGCGGCGGGCCTGTTCGGGGGAATAAGCCTCGGGGGGGGCCTCGGGATGAACCGGGGGCAGGAATTCGCCTTCGGTGTGGGATTGTGCGGATGGCATGGTGGTACTTCTAAGCTATCGCATTTTCCGAGTTGTTAGTTGTTAGTTCTCAGTTGTCAGTTGAAAACGGCGGTGATTTTGCCGGCTCGCGGACGGCCAGAAGCGGATTCCCTTCAGGAATGACGCACGAAAAGGAACTGGGAGCTGACAACTGTTATCAGGCGGCGTTTTTCATGATGCGTTCACGGATATGCGGGGGGATGCGCTGCTGGAGCGCTTGCGCGAACAGGCCGGGGATGGGGGTGGCAATGGCAACCAGGACCCAGAGCAGGAGGGAGATGACGAGTCCGGCGATGGCGGCGGCTTCCAGCGAGATGGTAATCGGGGTGTGGTGGAAGTGGCCGTGGAGGCTGTTGCTGAGGTGGGCGATGGCTTCGACGCGGTGCAGGACGGCTGCGGCGAGCAGGAAGGCAAGGATCGAGAGCGAGGAGACGGAGATCAGGAGCACGTCGATGGAGCGCGCGACATGCTGGCGGCGGCGGCAGTGGGCGCAGTCGGAGAGGTGCTGATCGTAGTCGGTGCGCATGGCGGGGGAGAGGCCGGAGATGTCATATCGCCATCCGGCAAGGATGTTTCCGATGAGGGGATCGGTGCAATGCGGAATGATTATGCGGCGTGATCCGATGGTGCCTGAAACGAAATCAAACATAGTGTTATAGACATCATTCTACAAGATTTGATAGCCGGGGGGAGGAAAGGTTGCCCGATTTAGAGCACCCTTATGAGTCCCTTATATTGCTATCTTGCTGAGGGCCGCGCTGTGTCCGCCGTCACACTTGGATTCGAGAGGACTTAGGGCGTTCGCACGCCCTTATGCGGCTTCGCGCGGCGCTCCCGTTGGCCGCAGGCAGAATCCCGTTTGCAACCATCGCGAGCGGTGACTAAAGGCAGATGGGCGAGAGCGGGGCGGATTGCTGGGCCAAGAGAATGCGATTACCGAGCAGGGTCATGCGGCCGTGAATGGCCTGCTCGGCGGAGATGAGGGCGAGCGAGGGGTCGTTGTTCTGCTCGGAGAGGTGGCCGGGGACGATATAGGTGGCGGCGCCGTCGTAGTCGCTGGCGAGGAATTCGGCGGTGGCCGAGTTGGAGAGATGGCCGACGCGGGAGAGGACGCGCTGCTTGACTGACCAGGGGTAGGGACCGTCGCGCAACATGTCGAGGTCGTGGTTGGATTCGAGCAGGAGAACGTCGATGCGTTTGAGGGCAGCCTTGACGTTGGGGGGCATGTAGCCGAGGTCAGTGGCGATGGCCATTCGGAAAGACTCGGATTGCGATTCGAATACGAAGCCGCAGGGATCGGCGGCGTCGTGGGGGATGGTGAAGGGTGTGATGGAGATGTCGCCGATGGAGAAGTTGGTTCCGGAGTGGAAGTACTCGACCGCGGGGAGGTAGGAGGGATCGGGTTTGGGGGCGGGTTCTTCATCGGGATCTTCGGCGGCGGCACAGAGAGCGACGATTTCGGAGGAGAGATTTTGCGGCGGGGCAGAGAGTGTTCCCACGATAGCTTCGCCTGCGGCTTCGCGATCATGGGGCACTCCGTTGGCGCGGACGGCTTTCTCGGCCTGGACTTGGTCGAGCCACTGGGCGTAGGTGATGGTGGTGCGCGGAGTGACCATGCGGACCCAGGCGCGGTGGGTGGGCTCGGTGAGGTAGACGGGGATGTGCAGGCGCCGGGCAAGGGTGGCGAGGCCGGCGATGTGGTCCTGATGCTCGTGGGTGATGAGGATGGCGTCGAGCGCGGCGGGGTCTTCGCCGGCGAGCTTCATGCGCTTGAGCAACTCGCGGCAGGAGAGACCGGCGTCGATGAGCAGGCGGGTGTTCGCGGAGGCGATGACCGTGGAGTTGCCCTTGGAGCCGGAGGCGAGGACGGTCATGCGCATAGGTTTCAAGATACGCCGATCGGATGTGGATTGCGGGGTCCGGTGCCGGGATGGGTACGGGGGAGAAGTCGCCCGAGGGTTACTTCTTCTGTGCGGTCCACGCGCCCGGGTGCGGACAGTCGCCGGCCATCACTTTGCCGTCCTTCACCTGATTGTCGGTGATGGTGCCGGAGAGAATGCAGTCGTTGGCGACGATCATGACCTTGTTGCCGCCATTGATCATTATTTTTGCAGTGCCGCCGTGGTTGGAGCTGAAGTCGGGATCCTGACCCGGTTCGGCGCGTTGAATGGTGAGGACCTCAGTGGTGCCATCGGCGTAGTGGAGCGTCCATTTGGTACCGAGCGTGGCCGGGGTGGGGCTGGGCGCCTGGCAGATCGCCGCAGTGGAGGCTGAAGCGAAGGTCAGGATGAGCAGAAGCGTTCTGATGGGCGAGGGCTTCATTAATTATTGGCTACCTCGTAGCCGTTGTGAGGGGCTTATTAGAAAGATACCTCAGAGTGCTGTCGAGTTAGAAGGGCTATCTTGCCGAGAATGCCGTTTCAGGGATTGGGGCGGAGGACATAGATGCGATAACTGGCGGGGGTTTCTTCGCGGGACCACCAACGGGCGGTGCGGGATGGGGACCATTCGGTCTGGAGGGTGTAACGGGTGGCGAGGAAGCCGGCGAAGGCGGGCCAGCGGGAGAGCTTCTGGAAGTCGTCGGGGCCGTCCATGTGGAGATGGCCGGTGACAACGATGACCTGGGGTGGCTGGGCGAGGATGGCGGCGAGGAACTCGACGCGGGTGTCGCGGAGGATGGAGATGGATTCGGGTGGCTGCCGATCCGATGTGGCACCGAAGAGGAGGAAGTCGGAGAGGACGCCGGTGGAGGGTTCCAGTCGCATGCGGTAGAGGACGTTGCCGCAGCCGGAGATGGAGTCGATGCACTGGATGTGGCCGGAGAGGGATGAGCCGCCAAGGGCGTTGAGGTTTTGCTGGAGCGAGGAGATGAAGTCGGTCTCCCACCAGCGGTAGCGATGGATGAGGACGGCGGACTGGGGCGCGAGGAAGAAGGACCCGAAGGCAAGGGCGAGGGCGGCGAGGCATTTTGTGGCGCGGGAACCTACCCATTGCGATGAAGCTGCAAAGGATGGGGCACCCGGGTTGGTGGCGGGATCGAAGGCGCGGGTGAAGTCGATGGCCATCAGCGGCAGGAGGAAGACGAGCAGGGGATAACGGTAGTAGGGCAGCGCGCGTTGCTGGACGACGCAGTTGAGCAGGCCGAAGAGAATGCCGGCGAGGAGTGCGGCGCGTTCCCAGTCGAGATGCGGCCGGAGCAGGACGAGGATGGCGATCCAGAGCAGCACCAGCGGCAGCAGCGGCGAGATGCTGTGGAGGAGGACGAAGCTGAGGGGGCGATGGCCGAGGCTGGCGTAGTAGGGGATGATTCCGTGGAAGCCCGCGAGGAAAGCGGCGAGGGCGCGCTCGCGGAGGAGGAAGATGAGCGCGACGATGGGAGCGGCCAGGTAGGCGAGGGCTGCGGTGAGAACAAGTTGTCCGTTGCTCGTTGTTCGTTCTTCGTTGGGAGAGTTGGCGGCGCTGCGGAGGGCGTAGAGGGCGAGTGCTAGTTGGATGAGGGTAAGGGGCAGGGTGGTGGGTTTGATGGTGAAGGCGATGCCGGAGAGGAGGCCAAAGACGGCAGCGGGCCAGAGCTTGCGCTTGCGCACGGCGAGGAAGAGGAGGGCCGTGGCGGCGATGAGGAGGACGGCCATGGTGAGGTCGCGCTGGCCGCCTTCGGCGAGACCGTCGCGGCCGTGGATGAGGATGAAGAGGGAAGAGGCGAAGAGGGCGGGGAGAAACCCCACTCGTGACGATGAAGCCGTCACGAATGGGGCACCCGATTTCGTGACGAAGAAGAAGGCGGCGGAGGCGAGGGCGAGGAGGGTGAAATCGAAGAGGCGCCAGGCGACGGCGCCGGTGCCGAAGAGGTGCATGGCGGCGATCTCGATGAGGTAGGAGCCGGGCATGTTCATGTCGCCGAGCTGGTGGTAGGGCGCCCAGTGGCGCTGAATGAGGAAGCCGATGTAGTGGATGAGCGCGGAGTCGCCGACCAGGGGCCAGCGCCAACTGCAGAGGAAGAAGGAAAGCGCGGAGACAGCGAGGGCGGCGGCGAGGGCGAGGCGAAAGAGGCGAGCGATCCGGTTCGGGATTTCTTCGGGGTTATTATTTGGCCACGCGGACAAAAGCGTACCTCAGCGGCTAAAGCCGCGATCCGATTGCAGAGTATACGGCACGGGTGAACCCGTGCCCTTAACGAAATACAACCTGCGCCGAAATACAACCTGCGCCGAAATACAATCTGCGCCAAATGCAGCCTGCGCCAAATGCAATCTGCGCCGGGTTATGCGGCTGCCCGGAGCGGGGCGAGGAAGTTGACGGTGGAGCGGAGGACGATCTGGCCGTTCTGATTGTAGGCCAGGGTGCGGGTGCGGACGACGCCGTAGTCCTTGCGCGAGTTGGAGTGGCGGACGCCGATGACCTCGATCTCGGTGCGGATGGTGTCGCCGGGGCGGACGGGCTCGGTCCAGCGCATCTCTTCGGCGCCGGCGCCGATCATGCCGCCGCGGACGTGGATGGAGAGCACGCGCAGGCGCATGACGATGGCTGCGGTGAGCCATCCGGAGGCAGCCAGGCCTTTGAAGAAGGAGCCTTCGCCGGCGGCCTCGTCGAGGTGGAAGGGCTGTGGGTCGTACTTCTCGCCGAACTCTTTAATCTCGGCTGCGGTGACTTTGTAGGTGCCGACGGAATCGAATCGCTGGCCGACGTAAAAGTCCTCGAAGTAAAGCTCCTTGGGCATGGGGCGCTTCTCCTGGTGCTTACGAGTTTATACGGGATGCGAGCGGAAGTTGGCGCTGGTCCGATCTGCCGATCTCTGGCTCGAAGTCTAGACGACATCCGGCTCGGGTTCCTCCTCGAGTGTCCGCTTCTCCGGATCGCCTTCGGGGATGGGTGGCAGCAGGTGGTAGGGAAGGAAGAAGGAGTTCGCGATGAGGGTGGGGATGACCGCGCTGGCGATCACGGCCCCGACCAGGAAGGAGTACTGGGCTGGGCTGATGATCTTGTGATTGAGACCGAAGAGAGCGGAGATGGTGCCGAAGGTCAACCCCGTGGACATCATCAGCGTGTAGTAGACACCCGCAGCTCCGCGATACCGATGAAATTGCACGGCGGGAAATACGAAGGTGATCTTGGTGGCCATCTTGGCCATGAAGAGAATTAGCAAGGTAAGCGGCGCGGCGATCAAGACGGGGATCGAGACGAAGGAACCGGCGCGGATGAAGTAGAACGGCGTAAGAAATCCGAAGGTGAGGGTTCGCAGCCTGCGGATGAGGGTGTGGTCCTTGCCCACGGTGCCGGCCAGCACCATTCCGATGAGGTAGGCAGGGAGCACGGGTTCGCTGCCGGCCCAGAGGGCCAGACCGCCCAGGGCGAAGAGGAAGAAGAGAAGGTACTTGGCTTCGAGTTCGGAGACGCGGCCGCCGTATTTCCGGAAAAACCAGGGCGTCAGCCATGGGAGCACCGCAAAGGCGGCGATCGCGACGATTACGAAGGTGAGGGTCCTAAGGGTGAATGGCGAGAAGATGAGGCCGAGAGCGAGAACGGTGCCGAGATCGTTGACGAAGCAGGCGGCAAGGATCGCTTTGCCGTACTCGGTTGCGTTGAAGCCCAGCTCGAGCATGACGGCGTAGACCACTGCGACCGATGTGGTGGACAGGGCAACGCCGCACAGCCAACTCGCCATGACGGTCCAATGGAGCAAATAGTGGGCGACCAGCGTGCAGCCGAGGAAGGGCCCAAAGAAGCCGGCGAGGCCGATGATGAGCACCTCGCGCCACTTGGTCCGGAAGATGGACGGATCAAGCTCGGAGCCTGCCAGGAAGGTGAGGACGATGGCTCCGGTGCCGGCGAGAAAGGTGATCCACTCGGTACTGCCGAGCAGGCCGCCACGTGCAAAGGCGGCACCGATGACCAACTGGGCCACGGTGCCGATGACGATCTCGGACAGTGCGGTTGAGATGCGAAGCCAGATGGCCAGCAAGGTTGCGATTAATGCGAGACCGACCCATAGCGCAGACAGAGCCCATGTGTTCATGGAGCCAACTCCAGCTTTTACTCGGGGATCGCGCCGTGGATATGACTCCGCAACAGGGTTCCCCTGTCAGGAGTCATCATCTGTCCGACCATTGCGGAGGGACAGCGGTTAAGGGTGAACTCCTTCACCGCAACACACAAATAGTACATCGCGGGATGTGCGGGACTGTCAAGGCTCAAGTGCTGGTCGCGTGCGGGGGTAGGATCCGTTTTGGTTCGAAACAGGAGCGGACACGAAGACAAAAACTGCGATTGGAGGCTACGGGCAGGCGACGAGGAGGACGGTGATGTTGTCGCGGCCGCCGTGTTTGTTGGCGGCTTCGACGAGGGTCTGGCAGGCGGGTTCGAGCGCGGCCGGGTTTGCGGCCTGGGCGAGGATGCGGGCGATCTGGGCGTCGTCGAGCTCGCGGGTGAGGCCGTCGGAGGCGAGCAGGTAGAGGTCGCCGGGTTCGGGGGCGAGGGCGGTGATCTCGGGCGAGACCGACGGCTGCGAGCCGATGGCGCGGGTGATGATGTTGCGGATGGGGGAGTGCGCGGCCTGGGCGCGGTTGAGGAGGCCGGCGCGGACCTGCTCCTCGACCAGGGAGTGGTCTCGGGTGAGCTGGTGGAGGACGCCGCGGCGGAAGAGATAGCAGCGGCTGTCGCCGACGTGGGCGAGCCAGAGGGTGCGGTTGGCGGGTGACTGATTCCAGAACAGGGCGACCAGCGTGGTGCCCATGCCGCGCAGGGAGCGGGATTTCTGCGCGCGCTGGAAGACGGCGTGGTTGGCGGTGCAGACGGCCTGCTGGAGGCGGGTGTGGGGATGGTTGGCGGAATAGAGTTCGGGGGCGTTCTGGCAACCGGTTTCGGGGTCGAGGGACGCTGCGCTGGATGCGGCTTTGCGCGGGATGCGGTGGGCGTGGCTGAGGCTGTTGAGGAAGGCTTCAGTGGCGAGATGGCTGGCTACTTCGCCGCCGGCGGCGCCGCCCATGCCATCGCATACGACAAAGATGCCGAGGTCAGGCAGGGCGGCGCATGCATCCTGGTTGGCGTGGCGCACCCGGCCGCGATGGGAGAGCATGGCGAAGGTCGTGAATTCGGAGGCTGGGATGTCCGCGGCGGCGGGGGGTGGGATGTGCGGCTTGGGAGGCTTCAGAGTCGCAGTGTTTGGCATTTCGACACACCCGTTCGGCACACTTCGTGACGGCTGCAACGATACTCCCTGTAACGTGCGAGTCACAATGGCTTCTGCGGGCGGCGATGGTTGGCGATAGTCTGGTGGGAAGACGCGGGGAGACGAGTTGAACCGGATGGTACGGAATCGGATCGTGCAGGGAGACAACCTGGAGGCGCTCGGCCGGATGGAGTCGGGGTCGGTGGCGCTGATCTATATCGACCCGCCGTTCAATACCGGGCGGCGGCAAACTCGCGTGCGGATGAAGACGGTGCGGGACGAGGCGGGCGACCGGGTGGGCTTCGGCGGGCGGCGGTATCGGACGGAGTTGGTGGGGCGGGCGGGAGAGATTGCGGGGTATGCGGACCGGTTCGACGACTTTCTGGGCTTTCTGCGGCCGCGGCTGAAGGAAGCGCACCGGGTGCTGGCGCCGACCGGGAGCCTGTTCTTCCACATCGACTACCGCGAGGTGCATTACTGCAAGGTGATGCTGGATGAGATTTTTGATTTCCGCGGTGCGGGTTCGGGGCGGGAGTGCTTCCAGAACGAGATTATCTGGGCGTACGACTATGGGGCGCGGGCGACGAAGCGCTGGCCGGCCAAGCACGACAGCATTCTGTGGTACTCGAAAGACCCGGAACGGTACACGTTCAATCTGGGTAAGAGCGACCGGATTCCCTACATGGCGCCGGGGCTGGTGGGCGCGGAGAAGGCGGCGCGCGGGAAGACGCCGACCGACGTGTGGTGGCACACCATCGTGTCGCCGACGGGCAAAGAGAAGACGGGGTATGCGACGCAGAAGCCGCTGGGGATTCTGGAGCGGATTGTGCGGGTGCACTCGAACCCGGGAGACCTGGTGCTGGATTTTTTTGCGGGCAGCGGGACGGCGGGCGAGGCGGCGCTGAGGAATGGGCGCGCGTTCTGCATGGTGGACGAAAGCGCAGAGGCGATTGCGGTGATGGAAAAACGGTTGGGGCTGAAGGCGGAGCGATTGTGATGCCGACGTCGTAAGGGGCTCTCAGACGGTATTCAAGTGTGAACTGGGCAGAGAGTGGCCCCATCGTTCTCGCGAGCGCGCGAAGACCATGGGGCCACGGTTTGGCTGGGGGACGGTGTCTAGCCCTGGGCCTGCTTCATGGCGAAGTCGCCAATGATGGGCAGTTTGTACCATTCGCCTTTGCTGGCTTTGAGAATGGTGATCAGCCAGAGGATGAAGAAGCAGACGCCCACCGCAAAGTAGAGGAAGGGAATCAGAAGGATCAGCATCCGCACAAACGGTATCATCGCCATCATCGCCGACAAGATCGCGACCACGATCCACAGTGCCATCCAGACCACGGCCAGGCCGATGGACTGGATGCTGTGGAAGCGGACGAGGGGTGTTTTGTTGTAGGGTTCCATGACCAGGAAGAGTATCGCGGGGATGGGTGTGATGTAGGCGATGGCAGCGGCTGAGTTGGGTGAGAGACCTGAGGACGCGGTAGCCGGGGGCGCCGGGGGTGTGCCGGTGGGTGGCGGAGCGGCGGCTGGAGCGGCGGCGGAGAGCGGGGCTCCGCAGAGATTGCAAAAGGCGGCAGGTTCTACTTCGTTGTGGCATGCGGGACACTGCATCGGGTTGGCTCCTTGGGATGATTGTGGGGAATGACTCTGCGCGGCCCGGTTAGGTTCTCAAGATGATTCAGCATACTCGCACCAGTGCGGAGTTCACGAGAATATTTCTCTGATGGGCGGGTCCGGAGGATGTGCAGCCGTCGAGAGCCATGAGGGCGTTGGCGAAGGCGTTGGAGGGGTCAGGGAAGGGATGGGGGTGACGGACGACACAGGAAACGCGGGAATTAAAACCCAGAACAGAGAGCAGGGCGGACGTAAGATGGTGTGCATGAAGTATCTGATTTTTTTGCTGGCGGTGGCGGGCGTGGTGGTGAGCGCAGTGGCACTGCACATTCACAATATGGATTCGGCCGCGGTGCCGCCGTGCGCGATTTCGGCCCATTTCGACTGCGGCTTAGTGGGCCACAGCCGGTACTCGGTTTTTCCGGCGCGGACGCCTGACGAGCCGGCGGACTCCGGCAAACTGCATATACCGGTGGCGGCCATCGGCATCGCAGGATATGCGCTGATCGCGATTGTTGCGCTGCTGGGGCGGTTTCGGATGGTGCTTGAGCTGGCGCGGATTGGGTTCTTTTGCGCGGCGTTCCTGAGCTACATCGAGGCCTACGTCATTCAGATGTGGTGCATCTATTGCCTGTGGTCCCAGGGGATCATCACGGCCATTCTGATTGCGAGCGTGGTGGCGGTGGTGCTGCGGCGGCGGCGGAGGGCGGCGTCGATGGTCTCGGTGCTGGCCGAACACGTAGACTAGAGGCATGTGGCCCAAACTGCTGCTGGACCTTTTGCCCCATTTTTCGCGGCTGTTGCCGGTTGCGGACAAGTATCTCGCCCGCATCAGCGCGAACGAAAAGGCGCAGGCGGCGGCGCTGGCAGGGCTGGCCGAGGGGGTCCGCGGCGAACTTGGCCAGGTGAGGGAGACGCAGGCGGGCCTCTCCCGCCAGTTGCAGCAGCAGAGCGCGCAGATTGCCGATATTGGCGTCGATGTGGCGCGCGCGCGCATGGGAGTGGAGAGCGTGGAGGAGCGGGTTGCCAAGGTGGAGAAGTCGGTGGGGATGGCGGTGCGGCTGCTATGGGTCGTGCTGGTGCTGATGGCGATGACGTTGGCGCTGGTCGTAGTTCGCTTAGTGCGTTAGAGATTGTTGGAGCAGAGGGAGAGTTTTGGGATGGGAATCAGCCGCGAACAGGCTCTGGATTGCTTCGGGAGCGACGACCTGGTGGGGATTGGGATGGAGGCCGACGCGGTGCGCCGGCGGTTGCACCCGGAGGGGGTGGTCACGTACGCGATCGGCTGCGAGGTTGGCGGCGCGGCTTCGCTGGATGCGATTTGCCGCGTGATTGGCGAGGCGGTGGAGATGGGCGGCACGTGCGTGCGCGTTTCGGGCGGGATTGGGATGGAACGGCTCGAGGGGGTGGTTCGAGGCGTCCGGCAGCGGTTTCCTGAACTCTGGATCGAGGGCGTGACGGCGGCGGAGGTGAGGGCGATGGCCGCGGACTGCGGGGTGGGGCTGCGGGAGGCGATCGCGCGCCTGCAGGATGCGGGGCTGGATGCGATTGCGGGCGATGGCGTGGATCTGGCCGGCGGGATTGGGACGGGGTGCAGTGTGCAGGAGTGGGTCGAGGTGCACCGCGAGGCGCATGGAGTGGGGATGCGGACCGCAGCGGTGATGGTGTTTGGCGCGGGCGAGACACTGGAGCAGCGCGTCGATTTTCTGGAGGCGGTGCGGGCGTTGCAGCAGGAGACGGGCGGGTTTACGGCGTTTGCGCCGGTGGCTGCCGAGGCGGCGAGTGGGCGGGACCTGGATGCGGCGACGGCGGTGGAACGGCTGAAGACGCTGGCGGTGGCGCGGATGTTTCTGGACAACGTTGAGAACGTGCAGGCGATCCGGGCGGGGCATGGGCTGAAGGTGCTGCAGACGGGGCTGCGCTTCGGCGCGAACGACGCGGGGTGGGTGTCGGCGGAAGGTGCGGGCGAAGAAGATGCGAGGCGGATTATTCGGGATGCCGGGTTCAAGCCGGCGCAACGGGATGCGGCTTACCGGGCTATGTTTTTGGGCTAGTTAGGGGTTTATCTGAATATCTGATATTCTGATACTCTGATATTCAGAGGGTCTGGCCATGGCGACGACGACGATCAAGATGGGGAAGCGCGGGACGATAGTGCTGCCGGCAAAGCTGCGGAAGCAGTTTGGACTGGCGGATGGATCTTTGCTGGTGACGGAGGCGAAGGATGGGGAGATTCGGATCCGGCCGGCGTTCTTGGTTGAGCCCCCGGTGTGGTCGCCGGAAGAGACGGCCTACTTCATTCTCATCAACTCGATGACGAAAGAAGAGTGGGACAGGAATTTGCCGGATGTTTTGGCGATGGGTGTCGATCCGACGAAGATCGAGGGCATCGAGCCGAACCACCGTGACACGCTGCCACTACAGGCCGATTGGCGCGCGCATTTGAAGCGGCGCCGATCAGAGTTGTTGAAAGAGGAGCGGAGTGCCTGATTCTCTTTGCTTGCGCGTGTACCTCGATTCGAACGTATTGATTTCGGCGTCTCTCAAAGAGAGTTCTAATTTCCTTGATTTTTGGCGACTTCGCGACGTGACGCCGGTGATATCGCATTATGTCGTTGAGGAAATTTTGCGCAACGTCAGATCGCCCGGCCACGACTCGCGGCTGTCAGGCCTGCTGACGCGCACGAAAATGCTCAGCGACGCGGATGCTCGGACAATCCCTTCCCATATTCGTCCGGTTTCCAAGGACCAACCGATTCTTGCTGCCGCGATCGCCGCCAGCGTTGACTATCTGGCAACCGGAGACAAGAGGCATTTTGCTCATCTCTACGGAGCCCGAGTCTGCGGTGTCCTGATCATTAGTCCGGCTGACTTCCTGGCTCTGCACGAAGATCGCCTGCCGGAATAGCGGGTTCGCGTAGAATCGTCGAGAACGGATTTCTGTTCGCGGAGTAATCTGCTGCCATCTTTCCTTTACAGTCTGCATGCGCCACTGGCGATGTTTTTTGCCTCCAAGGGCGTCTTTCATGGTCTGGCGGCCAGGTATGCGCGCGGCAGCGAGTTCCGGCACCTTTACCACTGGAACGCCTTCGACGTTTGCATGCTGGTTCCTTATTTTCTGGTGATGATCATTCTGGCGTTTTACGGGATCCATCGCTACCAGTTGGTGTGGCTGTACTACCGGAACAAAGACAAGGCGGCGAAGTGGGATGAGCCGGGAGGGCGGTACGCGGAGGGCGAGCTACCGTTTGTGACCGTACAGCTTCCGATCTTCAACGAGCAGTTTGTGGTGGACCGGCTGATCGACGCGGTGTGCCGGCTGGAATATCCGCGGGACCGGTTCGAGGTGCAGTTGCTGGACGACTCGACGGATGAGACCGTCGGTGTGGCGCAGGAGATTGTGGAGCGCTATGCGCGTGGCTTTGCCGGGTTGGCGGCGCAACCGATTGTGCATCTGCATCGGACGAACCGCTATGGATATAAGGCGGGCGCGCTGGACGAGGGGCTGAAGGTTGCGAAGGGCGAGTTGGTGGCGATCTTCGACGCGGATTTTGTGCCGGCGCCGGACTGGCTGATGAAGGTGGTGGACCACTTTGCGGAGCCGGGCATCGGCATGGTGCAGACGCGCTGGACGCATCTGAACCGCAACTACAGCTTTATGACGCAGGTGGAGGCGATCCTGCTGGACGGGCACTTTGTGCTGGAACATGGGGGGCGCTCGCGGGCGGGGGTGTTCTTCAACTTCAACGGGACAGCGGGAGTGTGGCGGCGGAAGGCGATCTCCGATGGCGGCGGGTGGCAGCACGATACGCTGACCGAGGACACCGATCTGAGCTATAGGGTGCAGTTGGCAGGCTGGAAGTTCAAATACCTGCAGGATGTGGAGTGCCCGGCGGAGCTGCCGATCGAGATGACGGCGTTCAAGACGCAGCAGGCGCGCTGGGCCAAGGGACTGATCCAGACCGGCAAGAAGATTCTGCCAAGGGTACTGAAGAGCGATGCGCCGTGGCATACCAAGCTGGAGGCGTGGTATCACCTGACGGCAAACATCAGCTATCCGCTGATGATTGTGTTGAGTGTGCTGCTGATGCCGGCGATGATCATCCGGAGCTGGCAGGGCTATCTGCAGATGGTGCTGATCGACTTGCCGCTGTTCGTTGCCAGCACGATGTCGGTGTCGACGTTCTACCTGGTGAGCCAGAAGGAACTGTATCCGAAGACGTGGTACAGGACGTTTCTGTATGTGCCGGTGCTAATGGCGCTAGGCGGGGTGGGGCTGACGATCACCAACACCAAGGCGGTGATGGAGGCGCTGCTGGGATACAAGACACCATTCGCGCGCACGCCGAAGTACCGGGTGAAGACGAAGGGTGAGGCGAGCCAGGCCAAGGTGTATCGCAAACGGCTGGGGATTGTGCCGTGGATCGAGCTGGCGATTGGGGGATACTTCGCGTGGACGGTGTGGTATGCGTGCACGACGGAGAACTACTTCACGGTGCCGTTCCTGGTGCTGTTTGTGTTTGGCTACTGGTATACGGCGGCGCTGAGTTTGCTGCAGGGACGGTTCGAGCGCGGGGGCAAAGCCAGCGGGGCCGAGGTGCATGAGAAGCCGTACCCGGTGGGGATTTAGCCCCGGGGATAGCGCATGGGATAGAATCCTCGCGTGTCGATTACCGAGGCAAACGTACTTCAATTCGCACCGTTGTGGCTGGCGCTGATTTCGCTCGCGTTGGTGGGCGTTCTAGCCGGCTCGACGGACCTGCGCACCCTACTGACGACCCCGAGCGGTGACTCGTGCAGCGCCGCGAGCCAGGCGAATCCGTCGAGTGCATCGCCGAGTCCGGGCGGCACATCGAAGACCCCCACGGATGCCTCGCAAGCCATCCTGGAGACGAACGCAGAGCTGAAGTGGGCCGCTAGTTAAATCCTGCTGGGGGTTGTTGCAATTTGGAATCTGGTACTCTCCGGGTTCCCAACAGGTAATCGGTTAGGCCGCTTCGCGCGATTGGCCGGCGGTGTCTCGGTGGGTCTGGGCGTTGGGTTCGGAATGGTTACTCATCGGGCGGGTGGGCTTGACTTTGCCTGCCTTGACGGAGGTCACATTAACCCAGTTTCGGATTTCATGAACGGCATTGTGACTGCTGTGATCGTGATGGTGGCGTTTTGCTGCGTGGAGATGGGCCAGCCGCCGGAAGAAGCAATCGACGCGTGTGAGCTGCGAAAGAGAAAGTCGAACTTCAAGGTCCATCTGTATTCGGCGGCGGTTCTGCTGGTATCCGGTCTCGCTGAGATCTATTTCCTTTTCTCCTGGAGGGCGCAGGCAGTTTCGGATCCGCAGTGGCGCGGCGAACTGTTCACCCTCTCGGTTGTTCTCGGTTGTCTTCTCACGTTCCTGATGGCGGTTCTGTTTGTGCCGGTGGTTCTGACACACCAGGGGTGGATGCTTGAGTTGGAGGGAGCTGCGAGCACCGGCGTTGCCAACTTCGACAAGGATGCCTGGCAGAAGGAGAACGGCTTGAACAACTCCACCATTGACACACTCACCCGATTTGCCGCGCTGGTAAGCCCCATTCTGGCCGCGATCGGTCTGCATTGGTCTACCTAAGTTGACCTAGATGGCTGGAAGCGCCGCCAGGCATTCAGCCAAGAAGTCGCGAACCATCCGTTGATCCGGCCCGACCTTCGAGGCGACGACGGCCAGCTAGAAGCGGATGCCGAGCTTGATGGGGATGTAGGTGGTGCGGTTGCTGTTGGCGGGGTAGAAGTTGGTCGCGCCGGCAGGAGCAGTGGATACGTTGGCGGTGGTGACGCCGGTGCGCTGCTGGTTGAGCACCAGGACATAGCGCGCTTCGAGGAAGACCCCCGCATTGGAGAAACTGGAGAATTTCCAGGTAAGACCGAAGCCGCCGTTCACCCCGGCGGCGTTGCTGGTGTAGTGATCTATGTTTGCGTTCACGGTGAAATAGCCGCAGCCGTAGATACTGCACTGTTCCTCGGAAGTTGGCTGAGTGAAGTTGGTGACTTTGTGATAGAAGCCGCCCCCGACGACGGCATAGGCGTCCCACGAGCGCTGGGTGGCGAGGGTGAAGGTGGGGTTGAGGGTAAATGACCAGACGCGGTTGTTGCCGTCGATGGCGGTGACGCAACTGCCGGCAGCGATCTGGGCCGGCGTGCATCCGAGCAAGATGCCGTAGATATAGGTTCGGTTGGCGAGAGTGGCCGCCTGCAGTCCGAAGTGGTCCTCGTCGAACTGGAGGACGATGCCGAAGTTCTGGTTGAAGTTTCGGCCGCCGCCGACCTGGAAGCCCCAATTGGGGGTCTCGTACGCGTGGGTGTTGCCGACCGGCAGACCAGCTCCGATGGCGCCGAGGAACTCATACTTGTTGGAGCCATCGGCGTTGGAAGTTTTGTGGGAGAAGTTGGGCCGGCCGTAGCGGCGCGGCGGGGGTTGGGAGGCGTCCGGAGCTGCGGGCGCGCTCAGGCTGAGGCGGGCATCCGAGCGAGGATCAACAGCAGTGTCTGAGGAGGATGCGCTGCTACTGGAGGTTGCCACGGGGAGACTTGCCGGGGCGGTTTCCGATGCCAAGAGAGAGGTGACGAATGAGGGCTGCTGGGCCTGGGTGAGCGCGGCCGTTCCCGCGATGAGGAAGATGAACGCCGCACCGCGGAACGCAATGCCGGGGAGGCTGCGAGAGGCGCGCATTTTCCGGATATCTCCCATTTCCGTGCGAGGCCCTTTCGGATTCCTGATCCAAATGTAGCTGCTCGTTGCGGAGGCGGCCAAGTGCAAACATGCTGGAGAATGCAACGAAGCCCGGCTGAGGAGCCGGGCTTTGCAGGGTTGGCAGCAGATACGGGTTAGAAGCGGATGCCTACGTTGATGGGAAGGAAGGTAGTGCGGTCGCTGTTGGCGGGGTAAAAGTCGGTCGCCGTCAAAGGAGACGTAGCGACGTTCGCCGAAGTGACTCCGGTGCGCTGTGCGTTGAGCATCAGGACGTAGCGCGCTTCGACGTAGAGACGCTGGTTGGAGAACCTGGAGAACTTGTAGGTGAGGCCGAAACCGCCGTTGACGCCGAATGCATTGCTGGTGTAGTGGTCGAAGTTCGCATTCACCTGGACTTCCTCGCAGAAGTAGTAGCACTCTTCTTCGACTGTAGGCGTGGTGAAGTTGGTGACCTTGTGGTAATAGCCGCCGCCGACCACGGCGTAGGCGCCCCAGGAGCCTTCGGTGGGGATGGTGAAGATGGGGTTCACGGTGAATGACCAGACGTGATTGTTGCCATCAATTTGGGAGCCGGTGCCGGCCGTTGCCGGCCCCTCCGGGGCGCCGCCGCAGTCGCCCGCGTTATACTCGGCGATTGTGCAGTAGTTGTAGATGTAATTCTGGTTGTTCAAAGTGGCGCCCTGGAGGCCGAAGTGATCGTAGTTGAATTCGACATCGACGCCGAGGGTCTTGTTGAAGTTGCGTCCGGCGCCGCCTTGAAATCCCCAACTCAGTGTCTCGTATTTATGCGTGATCCCGAAGGGAAGGGAGGCACCGAAGCCGCCGAATCCGAACCACTTGTCGGAGCCGTCAGGATTGGTGTTGCTGCCGGCGTAATTTGGCCGGCCGTAAGTGCGGCGCGGAGGCGGCTGGGAGGTGCCCAGAGCGGCGGAGTCGAGGTCCAGTTTGGCGTAGGCGGGCGTGGCGTCAGAGGAAGAGGAACTGCTGCTGGACGTGCCGGTCAGATCCAGCGGAGTGGATTCGGATGCCAGGAAAAGAGGCGCCCTGGGAGCAGGCACGGACGAGGATTGCTGGGCCTCGATGAGCGAGGCCGTTCCCGCCATCAGGAAACTGAACGCCGCGACGCGGCACGCAATACCGAAGAAACTGCGGTTGGTATTCATTGTTTTTGACGACTCCCTTTTTGTTGTGCAAAAATCCTTCGACTTTCCTAACCCGAATAAGTTGATATTGTTGCGCCGGTGGTTTCCAGTCCGAACTCCAATCATCTCATTGCTCTGTAAGACGCGCCATTGTGAATTTTGGATCACCCCGGAGGGCAATAGTTTCAGGAAATCGGGGTGGGGAAGGGTCGGATGGCGGACGGAGGCAGTTGTTAGTTGCTAGTTGTTAGTTGTTAGTTGAAGAACAAAACAGCGACAAGCGTCCGGGGGCGGGGAAAGGCAACCCACCCTTTCGCAAGAGGCGCGAAAGGATGGGCCACCCGGTTCCATCGCTGGGCCACCCGGTTCCATCGCTGGGCCACCCGGTTCCATCGCTGGGCCACCCGCCTTGGTCGCGGGCCGTTCTAAGACGCCCTAGTGGATGTCGAACTGCTCGGGGTGAAGGGCGGGGTCACTCTTGACGAGGATGGTCTTGCCGACCATCTCTTCCATCTCCTGCAGCCATTTTGCGCCGGATGCCTTCAACTGCTTGACCACCTCGGGATGGACGCGCAGCATGACGTCGCCGCGGTCGAGGTGCTTGTGCATTTTGCGCATCTCGATGTAGATGTCGTTGCAGACGGTGACCGGCGACTTGACCATGCCGGTGCCCTGACAGACGGTGCAGGTGGTGGAGAGGGTGCGCTCGAGCGACTGCTTGACGCGCTTGCGGGTGATGGCGACCAGTCCAAAGTCGTTGAACTGGAGGACCTTGGAGGGGGCGCGGTCGGACTTGAGTTCGTCTTCGAGCGCGGCCATGACGCGGTTGCGGTTGCGGCGCTCGTCCATGTCGATGAAGTCGATGATGATGATGCCGCCGAGGTCGCGTAGACGGATCTGGCGGACGATCTCGGGGATGGCGTCGAGGTTGGTTTTGACGATGGTGTCCTCGAGGCGCGCGGTCTTGCCGACGAACTTACCGGTGTTGATGTCGATGGCGACGAGAGCTTCGGTCTGGTTGATGACAATGGAGCCGCCGGACTTGAGCCAGACCTTGGAGCGGAGGGCCTTGTTGATCTCCTCGGTGATGCCGAACTGCTCGAAGAGCGGGGTCTCCTTGAGATAGAGCTTGACGCGGCGGATGAGCGAGGGCTGGAAGCGCTGCAGGAAGCGCAGGACGCGCTCGTAGGCATCCTCGGTGTCGACCCAGATGGCGGAGAAGGTGTCGGTGACCTGGTCGCGGAGGATGCGTTCGACGAGGTTGAGGTCGTGATAGATCAGGGCGGGCGACTTGGACGAGTCGGAGCGCGCCTTGATGTCGGCCCAGAGGTTGAGGAGGAAGCGGAGGTCGCTGCGGAGCTCCTCTTCGCTGGCACCCTCGGCGGCGGTGCGGACGATGAAGCCGCCGGTGGCGTCTCCCTTTTCGCTGAGCAGGATTTCCTTCAGGCGGCGGCGCTCGGCGTCGGACTCGATTTTGCGCGAGACGCCGGTGTGGTTGACCGTGGGCATGAAGACCAGGAAGCGACCGGGCAGCGCGATGTGCGAGGTGATGCGCGCGCCCTTCTTGGCGATGGGCTCCTTGGCGATCTGGACCAGAATCTCCTGGCCGGGCTTGAGCAGATCGCTGATGACGGGCAGATTGGTGGACTGCATGGACATGCGGCCACGGCCGGAGTGACCGCTGCGGCCTCCACGGCCACGGTCGCGGTCGCCGCGCTGGCCACGGCGTCCATCGCGACGCCCGCCACGGCGTTCAGAATCGCGGCCGAGGTCGCGGTCGGCGTCGCGGGCCGGAGAGGATGCGCCGGCTGACTGCTCGCCGGGCTGGTTGAACTGCATTGCATCGCTGGGTTCGTTGAAGTCCTGCTCAAAGTGGGCGGCCTGCTCATGGAGATCATCGTCCGCGTCGCCGGCCTGGTCTGCGCCGGCGCGGTCGTCGATCTCATCGGAACTCTCGCCCTGTTCGTCGTCATCCTCTTCGAGGTCGTCTTCTTCTAGGTCGTCTTCCTCATCATCCTCATCTTCCAGCTCGGGTGCGGTGCGGGTGATGTTGTCGATGGACATTTCGCGGAGCATGGTACCGAGGTCGGCTGCGCCTTCCAGCGTCTCTTCCTCCAGGTCGTCCATCTCCTCGATGGAGCTGGCGTGGAAGGCAGAACCCTCCACGTCCTCGTCCTCGAGAATCTCTTCCTGGAGCTGGCCGGAGCCGGGGGCGAAGCTGTTAGTGACCGGTGGTGCAGCGAACTCGGCGTTTGCGCCGGTGGACAGAACCGCGCCCTCGTGGCGGATAGGCGATGCGGGTTCGGGGACCTCCATCGGTGCCGGGTGCGGAGTCGCTTCGGGCAGAACTTCGACTGGCTCGGAGTGCATCTCGCCGGTGGCGGAGATGGAGGTAATGTCGTGGGCCTCGGCAGCGGGCTCGTTTGCGGGCGGTTCGACGGCGACGGGAGTTTCGGCGATGGGCGTTTCAGCGACGAAGACTTCGGCGGGCGGATCGAGCACTGGCGCGCCCTGGCGATACTCGGTGCGGGGCAGGGGGTCGACGCGGTAAGAGGCAGAAGCGGCCTCCGGCTCGTACTCGGTATCCACGCGAGGCGCGGGTGCGGGTGCTTCGGGCGCGGTTGCCGGAGCATCTTCCCAGGCTGGAGTCGCGAGGGCCGGGGCAACGGCGGATTCGTTTCGATTCTGAACCGCTTCCTCAGCCGTGGGCATTGGCGGTGGTTCGACCCCGGTTGTGACTAACTCCGCGGCTGCCGGAGCGGACTGCTCCTCGACTGCGGCAGTAAGCGGTACAACGGCTGGGGCGTGGTTGCGGAAGTCGGAGCGGTTGTCGCGGCGGGCTTCACCGCGACCCTGGCGATCATTTCGGCCGGGGCGATCCTCGCGTCTGGGCCCGCGGTCGGAATCGTGACGGGGGGCGCGCGACTCGGAATGCGAGTCGGACGGACGACGGCGCGAGAGGGTCTCGCCGGGGAGGACGTCTCCGCCATCCCAACCCGCAGCAACGGTGTAGAGGTTGGCGGGCGGGGCGAGCGTGACCGTGGATGGCGGTGCGGAGAGTTGCCCGGTCGCGGGCGGGGCGGAAGCAGCGGGTTCTTCGCCCTTGCGGTACTTGGAGAGCGATTCGCCGGGCAGGATCAGCGGCTCGGGGGATGACCCGGAGTCGGCGTCGGGATAGGCGTTGAAGACGGGGCCGGTGCCGCTGGTCTCGCCGCTATCCGCGCCGTAGCGGTCGCGCGAGGGGGTGAAGTCGCGGGGAACTCGCTGCGGGCGCTGGTCTGGACGCTGGTCTGGCCGCTGATGTGAATCGCGGCGGGGTGAGTCAAAGCGCTGTCCGTCGCGGCGCTGGTTGCGGCTGTCGTCACGGTCGGCGGGCGCATTGGTGGAGTCGGAGGCCTCGATCTCCGGGTAGGTCTCGCGCTCCGTGGATGATTCGTCTTCCGGGGAGATCGGCGCGGCATTCTGCTGGGCTGGATCACCGGGCTGGCCGGGCAGGCCGCGCCCGCGACGGCGTCCGCGGCGTCCGCGCCAACGGCGGTTCGTCTCGGCTCCGGGTGCTGCCTCGCCGATCTCGGCGGCGTCGCTGAACTCCGGGGGAGGGGCTGGGGCGGCGTCGGCGGGGTCCTGCTCGGAGCGCGGTGTTGCGGCTTCGGGGCTGGCCTGGCGTTCCGGATTACGGTCTGGATTACGGTCGCGGTCACGGTCGCGTCCGCCGCGACGGCCTCGGCCGCCACGGTCGTTGCGCCCGCCGGATTCGGTTCGGGCAGAGCCGTTGTCGCTGCGTTCGGCGTTGATGGTGCGAGGGCGGTCGCCGGCGGGGGTGGTATCGAACTCTTCCGAGTCCGGCGCTTCTTCCATGAAATCAGTGATATAGAGGAATGCGTCGCGCTCAAGGCCGATGTCCACGAAGCTGGACTGCATACCTGGAAGGACGCGGGTGACGCGGCCGTTGTAAATGGAGCCGGCGAGCGTGTATTCGTTCTCGCGCTCGTAATAGATTTCGGTGAGGGCTTCGTCTTCGACGATGGCCAGACGCGTCTCATGAGGCGTGCTGGAGATATAGATTTCTTTCGACATTTCCTGCTCTTTCTGCCCGCTCCGGGTTTGATGGCCGGAGGCTGAGCGGCAGGGCAGGCGAAAGGATCGGAGGGGCGCTAGCTGGATGCTAGGTGCCGCTCACCGAGGGTGCGGACAGGGTGCGGGATCGGGAAGCGGTGTGGACCGATGGGTGCAGGCAGGAGCCGAAACTCGACGCAGACTGCGGCCAGAGGGCGCCCGGTGGGGGTGCGAACTGGTTCATAACAAACGCGATCGGGGACACTTGGGATGCTTCGAGCGAAAATGGGCATGCGGATTTTGTGACCAGAACTACCTCGGATCGTAGCTGAGGGCTGGCCGTTCGCGGTCCGGATGCAATCATTCCCTTCAAACCTGTCCGGCCAACGGACTTGATCTCTCGCCTGGCCGGCCTTTTTCTAATCTTTGAAAAACCTGCAAAACTCTAACTCCGCGAGCCCGGCGCCAGTGCGCCAACGGGGAGCGGTGGGTTGCGCCGGCCTGGGTGTTAACAGCCGGGTAATTCCAGTATGCACCAAAAACGCTACGCGCGCTTGGGCGGCTACACAGACGCATGGTTCGATTCCGGGTTCCCTCTTGCGGCGGCCCGGGTAATCAGAGACTTAGTTCACGAAGCGGCGCATGCGGATGTTCATGACAATGCCGAGCGCAAGAAAGGTGAACAGAATTGACGATCCGCCGTAACTCATCAGAGGCAGCGGAATACCCGTGACCGGCATGAGTCCGACAACCATTCCGATATTCACCACGATCTGGAAGAGGATTACGGCGACCACCCCCATGATGATGAAGGTGCCGGGCATGTCGGATGCCTGCTGAGCGTTCTGAATCAAACGCGTCAATATCAGGAAGTACAGCAGCAGGATTCCCATGCCGCCGACGAAGCCATGCTCCTCGCAGAAGGCGGCGAAGATGAAATCGGTATAGGGAATGGGCAGGAAGTCGCCCTGGGTCTGGGTGCCCTTGTTGGTGCCTTTGCCCCACAGGCCTCCGGCGCCGACGGCGATCAGGGACTGCTTGATCTGGTAGCCGGAGCCACGGGGGTCGCTATCGGGGTTGATGAAGGCGTCGATACGGGCCTGTTGGTAGTGCTTGAGGTGCTTGCCGCGCAGGACCATGACGCCGCCGACCGCGGCCAGCAGTAACAGGATGGCAACGGCCTGCCGGATGCGGATTCCGCCGAGAAAGAGGCCGGCGATGAGCACAGGCAGATAGGTGAGGGCGGTGCCAAGATCGGGTTGCCTAAGCACAAGGTACATCGGCACGCCGACCAGCACGAAGGCCTTGCCGATGTCGAGCCAGCTGAGTTCGCGCCCGGCCAGGCCCCAGAAGTACCGAGCTATGACGACGATCAGGATCAGCTTGACCCATTCCGACGGCTGAAAGTGCACGCCACCGCCGAGATTGATCCATCGCCTTCCACCCATCACCTTGGTACCCACCAGCAATACAGCCACCAGCGCCAGAAGTCCGATGCCGTAGGCCCAGGGCGCGATATCGATGAGGCGGTGGTAGTCGATGACGGAGATGATAAACATCAACACGATGCCGAGCAGCAGGAACTCGATCTGCTTCTCGCCGAAGCCGTGGAATTTGGTGTGCAGGGTGGCGGACTTGATCTCGAGCACGCTGATGACGGAGATGAGCACCACCAGGATGAGGAGGGTCCAGTCGAAGTCGCGGAAGGAGGAGAAGCGGCGCATGGGCTGGAAGTCGGTCTAGGGATTCGGCGCGGGGCGGTTGGCGGTGGACACCGGGAGAACCTTGGGCGCGGGCGTTGCTGCGGCGATGGTGGTGTGTGGGGCCGGGGATACTGTCGGCGCGGAGGCGGTGGGCGTGCCGGGTGGATTGGCTGCAGGAGTTGGCGCAGGCTTGGGGGTATCGACCAGGCGGAGATTGCCGTCGTGCTTGCGCTGCTTGGTGACGAAGGCGTTGACTACCTGCGCGGCGACGGGTGCGGCGGCGGTGGCTCCCCAGCCTCCATGCTCACAGAGCACAGCAACGACGATGTCGGGATTGCGGCGCGGCGCCATGCCGACGAACCAGGCGTTGGCGCGAGCGTTTCCAGTCAGCAGGTTGTTGCCGCCGATGCTGTGGTTGACAACTTGGGCGGTGCCGGTCTTGCCGGCGAAGTCGATGCCCTCCAGACGGACTGCAGCGCCGGTGTCATAGCCGCCGGGGAGCATGGTTTGCGCCATTCCATCGGTGATGGTCTCCCAGTTGTCGGGGGTGAGGGGGATGGTGCGTTCGCCGGAGCCGGGATAGCTTGCAGCGATAGCGGATGCCATGTCCGGCGGGAGTTCATCGGGGAAGACGACGTGGGGCCGCTGGAGCACGCCGCCGGAGGCAATGCCCGACAACGCACGCGCCAGTTGGATGGGGGTCGCCTGGACCGATCCCTGTCCGATGCCTACCGAGATGGTCTCGCCCGCATACCACTTTTCGTGCTGCGTCTTCAACTTCCAGGCGGTGGAGGGCATGGTGCCGGTGGCCTCGTCGGGCAGATCGATTCCAGTCTTTTGCCCCAGGCCGACTTCGGTTCCGTACTTGGCGATGGTGTCGATGCCCAGCTTCTCCGCCAGCGTGTAGTAGTAGGTATCGCAGGACCACGGGATGGCGTGGTCGATGTCCACCATGCCGTGATGGTGATCGCAGGCAAAGAAACGACCGTAGAAATTGGCTCCGCCGTTGCACATCACGTGCATGGTCTGGGCGGCGTTCTCTTCGAGGCCGGCGAGCGACATGATGATTTTGAAGGTTGAACCGGGGGCAAGCTGCGCCTGGATGGCCTTGTTCATCAGCGGGTGGTTGGGGTCGTTGACGATCGACGACCAGTAGCTTTTGGTGAGGCGCACGGAGAACTGGTTAGGATCGTAGGTCGGACGCGAGACCATGGCGAGGATTTCGCCGGTGTGCGGGTCCATTGCCACCAGCGCGCCGTTCCTGCCTTCCATGGCCTGCTCGGCAACACGCTGGAGATCGAGGTCGATGGTGAGGCGGAGGTCGTGGCCGGGGATGGCGAGGACCTGACCGGCGGTTTCGAGTTCCTTGCCGTGACTGTTGACGATGACATCGCGCGAGCCGTCGGTGCCGCGCAGCCAACTGTCGTAGGTCTGCTCCACGCCGGATTTGCCCACCACGTCACCGGGCTCGTAGAAGTCATACTTGGAGCTGTTGAGATCCTCTTCCGACACTTCGCCGACGTAGCCGATGAGGTGTGCGGCGAAGCCGTCGCGGGGGTAGAGGCGGCGCTGGGTATCGCGCATTTCGAGTTCGGGCAACTCATTGCGGTGGGCCTCGATGAAGGCCTGCTCGTCCGGGGTAATGTCCTGTTTGAGCGGGATCGACTCGTAGGCCGGCGAGCTTGCATAACGGCGCAGGATGGTCTGGACCTGGTCGACTGGGAGATCGAGGCCGCGGGCGATGAGGGGAATGTCTGCTGCCAGGTCTTTGACCTGGTCGCGCAGCAGGAAGCAGGAGACCGAGGGGTAGTTGTCGACGAGGATGCGACCCTCGCGGTCGAATATCTTGCCGCGCGGCGCGAGCACGGGGTCCTTGCGGATGCGGTTGGCCTCGGCAAGCACGCGGTAGCTGTCCGCGCCGAGGATCTGCAGGCGCCACATCCCGGAGGCGAGCACGGCGAGGAGCAGCACGACGAGGTATTGGGTCGCGTGCAGCTTGCCCGCTGAGACCTTCTCATCGCGGGCGTTGTAGCGTTCGGAGCTGTAGAGGCTAGCCATGCTGCAAATCCTGCTGGTTCCAGTTTACGTCGTTCTGCCGGGCGAGATCACTGCCCCTTGTGGGTCATCAGCGAGCGGTAGAGTTCCAGGCAGTGTCTGACGAATGGGATTGGTCGCAGAAACCGGTCGGATATCGCGACAAAAAGCATGTCCCCGGGGCTAAAGCCCACATTCTCGCTGTCCTCTGATGCCCGGACTAAAGTCCGGGCCTATCTCAGAAGCAAAAACAACGGTAGTACAGTCCGGGCCTATTTCAAAGGCCAATACAACCGCAGTGCCGATTCGTCCGACACGTCCTACTCCGGGTGCTTGGTGCGGTCGAGGAGGAGGAAGACCGGGATAGCGACCACCGTGTTCACCGCCGCACGAAGCAACTCGTGCAGCCACATCAGGTGGAAGCCGCGGATGCCCAACAGGCGGCGTTCGATGAGGTAGAGGAGCACGCTTTGCAGCAGGGAAAAGCCGAAGGTGAGGACCGCGCGCGTCGCCGAGTTCTCGACGTCGATGCGGCTGCCCAGGCTGGCGGCGGCGTAGCCAATGACGGCCTTGGCCATGCCGTTGACGCCGATGGGCTGGATGGTGATTACATCCTGCAGCAGGCCGATGGTCGCGCCGGTGGTGGTTCCGGCGATGGGGCTGCGGCGGCTGATGGCGAAGAACAGGGTGACCACCAACGGCAGATCGAGGATGGCGAGCGCCGGAAGCAGTTTGGGGAGAAGCACCTGCAGCAGGATTGCACCCAGCGGCACAAAGATGGCGACCGGAAGGCTGAAGCTCTGCTGTTCAACCTCGCGGCGCGACATGTAACTGCGTGTGACCATGGGAATTGGTGGAGAGCTCCTCGCCTACCTCAGCCTAAACGGAATTCGCCGCGGGCGAAGCACTTCGTGGGTACGAAAACAAATACGGAGATTCTGGACTCGATGAAACTGAGTCCAGAATGACGACCTTCTTGGGGGGCGCGTGAGCTTTGCGCGGGCCCTTGGGAGGGGTGCATCATTTGGGCTCGTCCGGCTTGGGTGCAGGCTGCTGGCTTGGCGCGGGCGGGGTGGCCTGGGGCTTGATGGGTGCGCCGGGAGTCAAGGCCGAGGCGGGTGGCGTGGTTCCGCTGGTGTACCGGTCAGGATGCACAGTTGGCAGCGGGTGGGGGAGGACCAGCGGAGGCGGGACGCCATTGGCCGGCGCCGCGGTTGCGGGCGGAGTAGTTCCGGCGGGGCTGCCGGGTGCGCCTGGCGGCTGGTCGTCATGGATGCCGGGAAGGCGCTCAGCGCTGAGGTCGGCTGCGTGTTGCGCCTCCGCGGTGGCGAGATCCTGCTGGGCGTCCGCCGGCAGGTTGGATTGCGTGCCGGTGATGACCAGGACCTCCTCGACGCGGTCCAGATTGACCGCCGGACGGACCACGATGGCGGTGTACGGCTGGTGATCGGGATCGGGTGCAATGCTCTCGATAGTGCCAACCGGCAAGCCGCGCGGATACACCTGATCGCCGCCGGAGGTGAGCACCTGCTCGCCGGGCTTGATGCGTGAGTCGGCAGTGAGATTGACGATCTGCGCTCGTCCGGCAGCGGTGCCGCGCAGAATGGCACGGATGCGCGTGCTGGCCAGGATGACGCCCGCGCCGGAGGTCTGGTCGTTGATCTCGAGCACCTGCGCGGTGTCGGGAAAGACATCGCGCAGTTTGCCGACGATGCCATCCTGGGTAATGACCGCCATATCGGGCTTGAGCCCGTCGCGCGAACCTTTGTCGATGGTGAGAACACGCGACTGGTCGCTGCCGCTGGAGCCGATCACCTGGGCGGCGACGGTTGCGCCGACGTAGCGCTCCTTGAAGCCGAGCATCGCCTGCAGCCGGCGGCCCTGGAGCGCGTCTTCGGCGATGGCGGCCTGCTCGATGCGCATGCGGGTGAGCTGCTGTTGCAAGTCTGCATTCTGCCGGCGCACGTGGCGGAGGTCGATGTAGTCCGACCAGCCACGGTGGATGCCGGAGCCGACGGCGTGGGCAACCAGTTCGAACGGCGTAACGGTGGAGGTGGCCCACATGCGGATGAGGCGCACACTGCGTCCGTCGGGCTGGCTGGAATCGGCGGGCGTACGCACCTGCATCGCCAGCGCAATCGCCTGTGCCAGCAGGACCGCGATCAGGAACAACGCATTCTTGAACCGAGAGATGAAATCCATTGCCTAGAGGCTTAACACCGATCTACGCCGACGTTACCGATCTGCTGCCAGCCAAAGATGAAAGCGAAGCACGGAGACCACTGCCGGCCCTGCTCTGCTAGTCGATCGAAATCTTGCGCAGCAGCTTGAAGTCCGAGAGCATTCTGCCGGTGCCGAGCACGACCGACGCCAGGGGATCGTCGGCGATGGAAACTGGCAGGCCGGTCTCTTCGCGGATGCGCTTATCGAGGTTCTTGATCAGCGCGCCTCCGCCGGTGAGTACGATGCCGCGGTCGGAGATGTCGGCGGAGAGCTCAGGCGGCGTGCGCTCCAGCGCGACGCGGATGGCGTTGATGATGGTCGAGATGCATTCCGACAAGGCTTCGCGAATCTCCGAGTCGTCGATGGTGATGGTTTTGGGCACGCCTTCGATCAAGTTGCGTCCCTTGATCTCGAGCGAGAGCGGTTTGTCCAGCGGGTAGGCCGAGCCCAGCACCATCTTGATCTGCTCCGCGGTGCGCTCGCCGATCAGCAGGTTGTACTTGCGTTTGAGGTAGGTGACGACGGCCTCGTCCATCTGGTTACCGGCCATGCGCACCGAGCGCGAATAGACGATGCCGGCGAGCGAGATCACGGCCACGTCGGTGGTGCCGCCGCCGATGTCGACCACCATGTTTCCGCCGGGCTCGGTGATGGGCAGGCCCGCGCCGATGGCCGCGACCATGGCCTGTTCGACGAGATGGACCTCGGAAGCCTTGGCGCGATAGGCGGAGTCCATGACTGCGCGCTTCTCCACCTGCGTAATCTCTGAAGGCACTCCGATGACGATGCGCGGATGAACCATGCGCTTGCGGTTGTTGTGCGCCTTCATGATGAAGTAGTTCAGCATCTTCTCGGTGTGGCGGAAGTCGGCGATCACGCCGTCCTTCATCGGCTTGATGGCGACGATGTTGCCGGGAGTGCGGCCCAGCATCTCCTTGGCCTCCTTGCCGACCGCCTCGACCTCATTGGTCTGCGTGTTGACCGCGATGATGGAGGGCTCGTTGACGATGATGCCCTTGCCGGCCGCGAAGACCAGGGTGTTCGCCGTACCCAGATCGATAGCCAGGTCATTCGAAAAAAGACTGAACAGCGAGCGCATGTTGTGGATGCGCGAGTACCGCATTTGATAACCGTTTGACGACATTGCGTGGGTATTTTCCTAGTGAAAAAGATCAGTCTCTATTGTACGGCTTGCCGGGAACCGCTGCGGGGGACGCGCGATACCACTTTCAGGGGTATCATCGCCGTGCGGTATCCGGTAACGAACTGACAACCGAGAGCCCGTTTGGTAGGGTGGGGGACATGATTATTGGCGTACCAAAGGAAGTGAAGGACCACGAGAGCCGGGTGGGCGTGACCCCGGCGGGCGTGCATGCGCTGGTGGCGGCAGGACATACGGTGCTGGTGGAGCACCACGCGGGCGAGCTCTCTGCGATGCCGGACGATGAGTACCAGGGGGCCGGCGCGGAGATTGTCGGCTCCGCGCACGACGTGTGGCGGCTGGCCGAGATGGTGGTGAAGGTGAAGGAGCCGATCGAGATGGAGTACCGGCACTTTCGCGAGGGGCTGGTGCTGTTCACTTATCTGCATCTTGCGCCGATGGTGGAACTTACCGATGCGCTGCTGGCGAACAATGTGACCGGCATCGCCTACGAAACGGTTCGTGACCGCGCCGGAACGCTGCCGCTGCTGACCCCCATGAGCGAGGTTGCCGGACGGATGAGCGTGCAGGTGGGTGCGGCCTATCTGGAGAAAGAGCGCGGCGGCCGCGGGGTGCTGCTGGGCGGCGTGCCCGGAGTTCCTCCCGGCAACGTGGTGGTGCTGGGCGGCGGGATCGTGGGGACAAATGCGGCGCGGATCGCGCTGGGCCTGGGGGCGCGAGTGACGCTGGTGGACCTGAACCTGAACCGGCTGCGCGAGCTTGACGATATCTTCAACGGGCGCCTGTACACGCTGGCCTCGAACAGCTACAACATCGGGCGGGCGGTGCGCGACGCCGATCTGGTGATCGGCGGGGTTTTGATTCCGGGCGCAGCCGCGCCGAAACTGGTTACCAGGGCGATGGTCGCGAAGATGAAGCGGGGCGCAGTGATCGTCGACGTGGCCATCGACCAGGGGGGATGCATCGAAACGGCGCGGCCGACTACACACTCCGAGCCTTCCTACGTGGTCGACGGTGTGGTCCACTATTGCGTCACCAACATGCCCGCGGCGGTTCCCAACACGTCGACGCTGGCGCTGACCAACGCGACCTTCGCTTACCTGATGAAGCTGGCGAAGCACGGAGCCAACGCGGCGATCCAGGAAGACGCGGGGATCGCGGCGGGGGTGAATACGTTCGGCGGCGTGCTGACTTGCAGGCCGGTTGCGGAGTCGCAACACAGAGAGTGGCAGCCGGTTTCGGAACTGGTGGGGCATGCGGGCCAGGGAACGTCGTAGCGGGCTTGTATTCTCTTGTATTCTCGTGTATTCTCCGGCAATGGCCCTCAAGACTGTAACCGTCCGCATTCCTGAAGCGAAGGTGAAGAAGCTGGATGCTGCTGCCCGCCACCAACGGCGCGACCGCAGCTTTGTTCTGAATGAGGCTGTGGATCAGTATCTGTCGTTGCTGGACTACCATCTCGCGCTGATTGATGAGGGCATTCGCGCAGCCGATGCCGGGGAACTTATCCCGCATAGCGAAGTCGAGAAGATGGTTGCGTCCTGGTCCAAGAAGAAAAAGTCCGCATGAGCATGCGAATTGCCTGGACTGCGTCTGCCAGAACGCAGCTCGCGGACCTGTACGCCTACATCGCCGAATCCAACGAGGGGGCCGCTGACAGGCAGTTGGGAATGATCCTCGACGCGACAGAGAACCTCAGCGGATTTCCCGAGGTCGGTCGTCTCGGACGACACCGTGGGACCCGTGAGCTTGTGGTCCCGGGGGCACCTTACATCGTGGCGTATCGCATCCGTCTCGCTACCATTGAGATCCTCGCAGTGATCCACGGGGCGCGGCGCTGGCCAAGCAGGTTCGACCTCTAGCGCATTCGCAGGGGCGGCCGAGGCGCATGAGAGAGCTATTCGGCGGATTGCAATAAGGCGAGCAGGCCGGGCTCGTCGAGGATGGGCACGCCGAGGGACTGGGCTTTGTCGAGTTTGGAGCCGGCTTCTTCGCCGGCGACAACGTAGTTCGTCTTCTTGCTGACGGAACCGGAGACGCGGCCGCCGGCCGACTCGATCATCTCCTTGGCGGCCTCGCGGGTGAGGGTGGGGAGGGTGCCGGTAAGGACAAAGGTGAGGCCTTCGAGGGTGGTGGTCCGTACTTTTTTCTCTGCGAGCATGGTGAGGCCGAGCTCTTTGAGGCGGCGAACCAGCGCCAGGTTGCGCTCGTTGAGGAAGAAGTCGTGGATGGTGACCGCGACCTTGGGGCCTATGTCGTTGATGGCGGTGAGCGTGGGGATATCAGCGGCGATGATGTCGTCGATGTTGCCGAAGGACTCGGCAAGGGCCTGGGCGGTGCGTTCTCCAACGTGACGGATGCCGAGGCCGAGCAGGACGCGATTGAGCGGAGCGACTTTCGAGTTTTCGATCTGCAAGAGGAGATTGTCGGCGGTTTTCTCGCCGATGCGTTCGAGGGTGAGGAGTTGATCTTTGGTGAGCGTGTAGACGTCGGCGACGGAATGAACGAGGGCTTCGCGGGTTGGAGCTTCGACAGTGGTCTCTTCAGATTGAGCATCTGTTTCAGGTGTGATCGCCTCGTGTTCGGCGATGGTGTGACCGAGGAGTTGGGCAACCATGACTTCGCCGAGGCCTTCGATGTTCATGACGGAGCGGGAGGCGAAGTGGCGCAACTCCTCTTCGAGGCGAGCTGGGCAACTGGCGTTGACGCAGCGGAAGTCGACCTCCTCTTCTTCGCGGACAAGGGGTGTGTTGCAGCGCGGGCAGTTGGTTGGAAAGACGATTTCGATGGTGCCGCGCGGGTGCTTTGCGTCTTCGACTACGGAAGTAATTTTAGGGATGACGTCGCCGCCGCGCTCGACTTGCACATAGTCGCCGATGCGGACGCCGAGGCGGGCGATTTCATCGGCGTTGTGGAGCGTGGCGCGTGCGACCGTGGTGCCGCCGATGAAGACCGGCGCCAGTGCGGCGACCGGCGTCACCTTTCCGGTGCGCCCGACCTGGAAGAGGACGTCTTCGAGCTGGGTGATTCCGGCGCGGGCCGCGAACTTGTAGGCGATGGCCCAGCGCGGCGCTTTGCCGGTGAAGCCGAGGCGGCGCTGTTGCGCGGTGGCGTCCACCTTGATGACGACGCCGTCGATCTCGTAGCCCAGCGAATCGCGCAGGCCTTCCGCCTTGGCAATGAAGCCGAGCACCTGGTCGATTGAGTCGACGGTCTTGGCGTGGGTGTTGACGCGGAAGCCCGTCGTACGCAACGCATCCAACGCTTCAGTCTGCGTGGGCAGCAGCATGTCACCGCGCTGGTCTGGTTCTTTCCCGTTGGGGTCACCTTCCCCGTGGAGCAGGAAATAGGCGTAGAAGACCAACTGCCGCTGGGCGACGATGCTTGGTTCGAGCGTGCGGATGATTCCGGCCGCGGCGTTGCGCGGGTTGACGGCGGGAGCAAGGCCCTGGGCTACGCGTTGCTCATTCATCTTGACGAAGGCCGCTTGCGGCAGGACGACTTCGCCGCGGACTTCAAAATCGGTGGGCAAATGCGCAGCCTTCAGCTTGGCGGGCGCCACGCGCAGCGGCACCGAGCGGATGGTGCGGACGTTGGAGGTGACGTCCTCGCCGATGGTGCCATCGCCGCGGGTAAGACCGCGCTGGAGCTGCGCCGAGCCGTCTGGTGCGGGCGCGTAGTGGAGCGCCAGCGAAAGGCCGTCCAGCTTGAGCTCGCAGACGTAGCGCACCCGATCGGTGCTGGGCAAAGCATCGCGCACGCGCTGGTCCCACGCGCGGAGTTCGGCCTCGTTGTAGGCGTTGTCGAGCGAGAGCATGGGGCGCGAGTGCGGCGTCTTGACGAAGCCCTCGCGGGGCTTGCCGCCGACGCGCTGGGTGGGCGAGTCGGGCGTGATTAGCTCGGGATGCCCGGCCTCGAGCGCCTTCAGGCGGTTCATTAGCGCGTCGTATTCGGCGTCGGTAATTTCCGGCGCGTCGAGCACGTAGTAGAGGTGTTCGTGATGGCGAATCTCTTCGCGCAACGCTTCGATCTGCTGTTGGGGGGAGAGCCTGGGCGCCATGGCTAGAGATTATAGAGAGGCAACCGCGTATGCGCTTTCCGAAAAGTCCATCGGCGAAGTGCCGTATGCTGTGAGCGATGGAACCTGTGACGCATTTGCTTACCGGAGCCGTGCTGGCGCGCGCCGGCTTCAACCGCAAAGCTGCCTACGCGACCCTCGCCATGACCCTCGCCGCGGAGGCGCCGGACCTGGACACTCTGTGGGCAGCAGGCGGACCGGTGGCGGCGTTCCAGCATCATCGCGGCATCACGCATACGTTTCTCGGGTTGCCGTTTGAAGGGCTGGTGGTGCTGGGCGCGGTGTGGCTGGTGCATCGCTGGCGGGTGCGCCACGCAGCAAGCACGGCCGTCGCGGTACCAGCCTCGCTCGATGCGACCGATCAGGCGATTGTGCGTCCGCTGACCGCGGCGCCGGTTCGCTGGGGACTGCTCTACGGGTTTGTGCTGATCGCGCTGCTGAGCCACCTGCTGCTGGACTGGACCAACAACTATGGCCTGCGGCCGTTCTTTCCGTTCGATACCCACTGGTACGCCGACTCCATCGTGTTCATCTTCGAGCCGGTGCTGTTCCTGGTGCTGCTGGTTACGCTGGTGGCTCCCGCCCTCTTCGGGCTGATCGGTGGAGAGGTTGGCGTGCGCCGTGCGGCGTTCCGCGGGCGCGGCTGGGCCATCTGCGGGCTGGTGGCCATGGTTGCCTTGTGGGGCTGGCGGCAGGTGGAGCACGACGCGGCGGTTGATCTGGCCTCGACTGCTGCCTACGGGCCGAAGGCGATGGGCGCGGAGGTCCTGCGCGTGACTGCGAGCCCGTATCCCGGCGATCCGTACCGCTGGCACACGGTGGTCGACACGCCCACCTTTTACCAGACGGCCACGGTGGATACGTTTCACTCGACGGTCGCCACCGACGCCGGGCACGACCTCTTCTACAAGCCGCAGTCCACACCGGAAATCCGCGCGGCGATGCAAAGCTACCTCGGCAGGGTGTACCTCGACTGGTCAAGCTGGCCGCTGGTGAGCGAGATTGGCCCGGCCGTGCCCCCGGACGCACCGCCGGGTGCGCCCGCCTGCACGGCAATCAGCTTCCGCGATCTACGTTTTATGTATGACACGCCGCTGATCCAGGGGCGCAACCATCCGCCGCTTTCGGGGATGGTCTACGTGGATGCGAGCCAGCGAGTCGCTGAGATGGAGCTAGGCGCGCGGGTGCAGCGATAGTTTTACAGCTTCTCAGGGGTTGGTTGGGGCGGGCGGCGATCCGGGTTGCGGCGGCGGGTACTGCGGCGGAGTTGGTGGGAAGCCTGCGGGGTAGGCGTAGGCGGGGGGCGGTGTGGAGCGGTCGAGCAGGTCGCCGAGCAGCGGGTAGCGCCCGCCGAGGAAGTAGAGCGCGTAGGCCTGGCCGAAGGTCAGCACCGATCCGACGAAGCAGACGCCGACGAAGATTGCCCAGCAGAGGTAGATCAGTCCGCCCAGGACGGCGAGGCCGATCAGCGCCACGTATCCCGCGGGGCCGGCTTTGTGCAGCGCGATCCAGAGGATGACCCCGACGATTCCTGGAGGGACCAGCGAGATCAGCAGGATGAATACGACGGCAAGCTCGGCGGCAAAGCCGAAGACGGCGCCGAGCAGGATCCGAAGCAGAAGGTAGAGGGCGACCTGGCCCGGCTCCGCTTCGACGATGGCACGCATGCGGCCGAGAGCATCCGAGAGGCTGCGGTCTTCCAGCGCAATGAAGGGCAGCGCGAGGTCGCGCACCAGCAGGTAGATGACGCTGATCGCCAGGAGTACCAGGATCGCGCCTGCGATGAAGAGGATCATCTGGGCGATGTGCAGGCCGGAGAAGAAACCGCCAGCGTCGTGAGCATGATGCACGAAGTAGAGGATGACCGGGATGGTGAGCGGGAGCGTGATGAGCAGAATGCAGAGTAAGAAGAGGAGCTTGAAGCCGATCCAGCGCCAAGTCGTGGAACTGACCCTGCGCCACACCGGAGCGACCCAGGACTGGCGGGTTGCGACCAGTTCGACCAGCACGAGCTGCAGGCGCGAACCTATGTAGAGCAGAATGAGCCCGATGACCAGCGAGACGAGGCCGATGATGACCGCAAAGGCCACCAGGAACGCCAGGAAGGCGGGAGGGACTCCGTGGGTGCCGTTGCGCGAGCTATTGGAGAGGTTGGAGAAGTTGGAGTTGAAATTGCCGCCCAGCTCGGCGAAGAAGGCGACGGCGGCGAGCTTGAAGAAGGTGCGCCAGCGGAAGGGGCGGGCGAGGAAATCGCGGGTGCGTTGGAGGGCGGGACCGATGGCTTCGCTTGCGCTAAGTGGTCTCATGGGCGGGTGGGAGGAGAGTAGCACGGAGTTTCCGCCGCTACGCGAGTTTATTTTCGCCTAGCCAGGCGTCCCAGGCGGCGAGGGCGCGCTCGCATTGCAGGCGGTGGCGCTCTTTTTTGTCGCGGATGCGGCGGCGGAGTTCCTCTTCCAAAGGCGGCAGCAGATCGAAGGTGATGTTGGCGGGCTGGAAGCGTTTACTTTCCGCGTGGGTGATGTAGTGGGTCAGGCTGCCGTTGGCGGAGGCGCGCGGGGCGGGCGTGGGTTGGCTGCCGCGGGCGAGCGCAGCGGCGTAGCGGCCGGCGAGGAGGCCTGAAGCGATGGACTCGGTGTAGCCCTCGACGCCGGAGAGTTGGCCGGCGATCATGAGGCTGGGGTGGGCGCGGAGTTGGAGGGTTTCGGTGAGCAGCGCGGGGGCGTTGATGTAGGTGTTGCGGTGGATCTGGCCGTAGCGCAGGAACGCGGCGTTTTCCAGGCCGGGGATGAGGCGCAGAATGCGCGCCTGCTCACCGAATTTGAGGTGGTTCTGGAAGCCGACGAGGTTGTAGCTGTCCGCGCGCAGGTTCTCCTGGCGAAGCTGCACGACGGCGTAGGGCCACTTGCCGGTCTTCGGGTCGGTGAGGCCGACGGGCTTCATGGGGCCGAAGCGGAGGGTGTCGCGGCCGCGGCGGGCGGTTTCTTCGATGGGCAGGCAGCCTTCGAAATAGTGGACAGGTTCAAGGTTCGAGGTTTGAGGTTCGAGGGGGATATGTTCCCAGGGTTTGGCTTCGACGGCTTCGGCGGAGATGAGGGCGTCGAGGAAGCGGTCGTACTCGGGTTTGGTGAAGGGGCAATTGATGTAGTCGGCGGTGCCCTTGTCGTAGCGCGCGGCGAAGTAGACCTTTTCCATATCGATGGTGGTGGCGTCGACGATGGGTGAGATGGAATCGTAGAACGCAAGGTGTGCGGAGCTGGTGAGGCGGGTGAGTTCGGCGGTGAGGGCGGGCGAGGTGAGCGGGCCGGTGGCGAGGATGGTGATGGTTTCGGGATCGTGCTGGTTGAGCGCGAGGACCTCTTCGCGGTGGATGGTGATGCGCGGCTCGGCTTGGATGCGGGCGGCGACACGGCGGGAGAACTCCACGCGATCGACGGCCAGGGCGTGGCCGGCGGGGACGGCGGAGGCGTCGGCTTCGGCGAGCAGGATGGAGCCGGCGCGGCGCATCTCCTGCTTGAGGAGCCAGGGCGCGGTGTTCTCCGACTCGGACTTGAGGGAGTTGGAGCAGACCAGTTCGGCGAAGTCGGCGGTCTGGTGCGCCTCCGTGGAGCGGGCCGGGCGCATCTCGTAGAGCGAGACCTCGCAGCCTAGGTGTGCGGCTTGCAGCGCGGCTTCGGGGCCGGCCAGGCCTCCGCCGATGATCTTGATCTTCTTCATGCTTCCAGCATAGGGGGATTATTGCGCTGTTTGGGCGGTTGCTGGAGTAATCTTCTCTCGGCTTGAATTACCTCGCTGTGCGTGAAACGCGAAGAGGCAGTCGCTTAACCGAACAAGATGTTTCGAAGGAGAGGACATGAAAGTTGCTCTTGCGGTGTTGTTTTTGAGTGTGTCGGCAGTTGCGCAGGCAACGGCCGGGGCTACGGATGCATGCGGGCCGAAAGATGTCTTGTTCGATGTGAAGCAGGATAGCTCGCAACATACGTTGGCGCAGCCTGAGGCGGGGAAGGCGCTGGTTTATTTTGTCAGTAAGAGTGGTTTGGCGTGCCCTGAAGGATGGTGCATCATGAGGGCGGGTCTCGATGGAACGTGGGTTGGCGCGTTCTTGAGGACAGTCACCTTTACGGACAACAGCCCCTATAATTCCTATTTTCATATTTCCGTGGAACCGGGCGATCACCATGTGTGCATGAACGCGCAGGTTGGAAAGGGAGCCATAATTGCGCTCATGCACTTCACCGCGGAGGCAGGGAAGGTTTACTACATTGGGATACAGGGGGTTGTCTCGGAGTCTTCCAGATTCCTGAATGTGGGCCCAATGGATAGCGATGAGGGTAAGTATTTGATCGCGACCTCTCCGCTTAGTGTGTCGCAGGTGAGGCCGCCGAAGAAGTGAGACGGCGGCTGTTATGGGTGAAAGAGGGGTGCGTGCGGCGATTTGAACTTTTCGGCGGGGATTGCGTAGAGTATTGGTGTGCGGACGCAGGCTTCTGGAAACCCGCACCGAGGTTTGTATGCTCCTTCTGATCCTGCTGGTTCTGCTGTTTTCGCGGCGGTGCTGGGGCTGGTACGGCTACCATCCATACGGGTATTACCATCCGTACGGCTATGGATACGGCCCTCAGCCGTATCCATATGGAGCGTACACACCGTATGACCCTTACTGGCGAGCGCGGTATTACCCGTATGGGTATGGGTACGGCTATGGCTACCGCAGGTGCTACTGGTAGGCGAGCCATAGCTTGGGCGGCATCATTTTCTGAGTTAGCACGGTAGACCTGAACGGGCCGGCGGAACGGCCCGCTTGCAGTTGTGCGCCTGGTGGGGCGGTTTATGGACGGGCGGACTGCGCGAGTTGAGCCAGGGCGTCGCCGGAGAGGCGCATGATGGTCCACTCGGACATGGGAGTGGCGCCGAGCGAGTTGTAGAAGTCGATTGCGGGGGTGTTCCAGTCGAGCACGGCCCACTCGAAGCGGGGGCAGCCTTCGGCGACGGCTATGCGTGCGACTTCGGTAAACAGGCCCTTTCCGACGCCATGTCCGCGGTACTGCGGCCTTACGAACAGGTCTTCGAGATAGATGCCCGCATGTCCGCGCCAGGTGGAGTAGTTGTAGAAGTAGAGGGCGAAGCCGGCGGGTTGGCTGTTCCATTCCGCAATGAGGCAATGGAAGCGGGGGGTGGGGCCGAAGCCGTCGCGGCGGATGTCGGCGTGGGTTGCGACGGCGGAGGCGGGATCGCGCTCGTAATCGGCGAGTTCGCGGATGAAGGCGAGGATTTCGGGAATGTCGGCTGGGGTGGCGGGGCGGATTTGGAGCGTTGCGGCTTCGGTCATGGGGCTGGCGAGTACTTTCTCGAGGGTGTTGGAGCACAAGTGACTACCCCCACGATAACCTCGCCCGGGGGGCTCGGTGATCATGGGGCACCCTTTCCTTGCGGCCGCTTACTGCCTCGGGTGGTTGCCGGGGGCGTCGGGGTTGGCGGCGAGCCATTTGTCGAGGGGGATGGTGAAGGCGAAGAGTTCCTGTTTGCCGTCGAGGGTGTGCACCATTTTCACGTAGAGCTCGGCGTGCCTGAGGGCGGGTTCGTCGAGGTCCTGGATGTCGTAAAAGAGGTAGCCGGCCAGGGTGGAGTGGGCGTTGACAACGGTGCCCTGGAAGCCGAAGTCGTTGTCGTCGTCGGTGATTTTCTTGTCGACGGGGGTGCGCTTGATGGGGATGGGAACCAGCGGGACATGGATGGGTTGAGCGCTGTGGATGGTGAAGATGCGGCGGTTGATGTCGTCTTCGGTGGCGGCGGGGATCTTGTCGTTGTTGGCGGAGATGAACTGCATGCGGGCGTCGTCGAGCGAGAGCGCGCGGTCGCTGTCGTTGGTGACGACGACGCGAATGGGAAGCAGGCCGTGTTGAATATAGGGCAGGCGGAAGAAGCTGCACAGCTTGGGATCGTCGCAGGGGTCGGCGGCGATGGTGACGTGCTCGTCGGGATGGGTGTCGTTGGCGGGGTACTCGGCGGCGGGCTTGGCGGGTGGCGCGGATTTGTGGTCGGCGGCGCGCGCGGCGAGGGGGTAAAGGCAGAGCAGGGCAGCGGCGGCAACGGCCAGGAGGATGGAAGCGCTGAGGGTGCGCCGAGTTTGCGGATGGGGCCGTTTGCGATGCGGGTTCATGCAGGCAAGACTATCCTCTTCGCTGGTACCGTGGTAGAGCGTAGTGCATGAGCGAGGGGAAGTCCGGGACGTGGTCCAGATTGTGGCGATGGCGCTGTATAGCTTGCTCCTGATGGCCGTGCTGGTGGTGGGTGCGCCGTACTGGCTGGCGCGGATGGCCACCAGTGGCCGGTATCGGGCTGGGTTGGGGCAGCGGCTGGGGCGGGTTCCGGCGGAACTGCGCGCGGCGGTCGCAGGGCGGCAGGTGGTGTGGGTGCACGCGGTCAGCGTTGGTGAAGTGCTGGCGGCAACCCGGCTGGTGGCGGAACTGGAGGCGGCACTGGGTTCAGGCTGGGTCATTGTTGTGTCTACGACGACGGCGACCGGGCAGGCGTTAGCAAGGGAACGGTTCGGAGCGGGGCGAGTTTTCTTCTACCCGCTGGACTTTGCGTGGGCGGTGCGGGCGTATCTAAGGGTGCTGAAGCCTAAGCTGCTGGTGCTGATGGAGAGCGAGCTTTGGCCGCGGATGCTGGTGGAATGCGGGCGGGCGGGGATTCCGGTGGCGGTGGCGAATGCGCGGGTTTCGGATCGAAGCTACGCGCGCGGGGTGCGGGTGAAGGCGATTTGGGGACGGGTGCTGCGGCGGGTGGATTTGTTTCTGGCCCAGAGCGAGGAGGATGCGCGGCGGCTGGTGGCGATGGGCGCGCAGGCCGACGCGGTACGGGCGATTGGCAATTTGAAGTACGACGTGCGGGCTGCGAAGGCGAGTCGGGTGGCGGAGTTAATTCGCGAGGCTGCGGCGGGAAGGCCGATTGTGGTGGCGGGAAGTACGGCGGAGCGAGTTAGCGACAAAAGCCTAAGCGAAGATGAAATGGCGATTCAGGCTTGGGAGGGCGCGCTACGGCATCGGTTCGGCGCCCTGCTAGTGTTGGCCCCGCGACATCCTGAGCGATTTGGTTTGGTGGAATCGGTTGTGATGGAGTTTCCCTACAGACGAGCAAGCGATTGGGGCACTGAGCGAAAGGATGTTCAACCGGGGAATGAAAGCCGGTTGGAGGTTGTGCTGCTCGACACGATTGGCGATCTCGCTGCCGTTTATGGAATCGCCCGTATTGCCTTCGTTGGTGGCAGCCTGATCCGGCGCGGAGGGCACAACCCACTAGAACCCGCGCAGTTTGGCGTGCCGGTGGTGATGGGACCGTCGTATGAGAACTTTCGCGACATCGTTGCCAAAATGCAGACTGCCGATGGGATTCGCATCGTGCAGGACAAGGACGGTTTGGAGTCAGCGCTGGTTGAATTATTGGGAGTCCACGAGCAGGCTCGAGCGATGGGCGAGCGCGGGCGGCAGGTCTTCGAGGCGCAGAGCGGCGCGACGGCGCGGGCGGTTGCGGCTCTGGTTGGGATGGTGAGGCGGTGAAGGCGCGGCGGTGGTGGGGGTGGCCGCTGGTGCCGCTGTATGCGGCGGGGCTGGCGGCGCAGGATGGGCTGCGGCGGGTGGGCGCGTTGCGGACGCGGAAGTTGCAGTGGCCGGTTGTGAGTGTGGGGAGCTTGTCGGCGGGTGGTGCGGGGAAGACGCCGGTGGTGATTGCGCTGGCTGAGTTATTGCGCGGGCGGGGGTGGGATATCGATGTGCTGACGCGGGGATATGGGCGCGGAGGGCGCGGTGTGGAGCGGGTCGATTCTGTTGCCGCGGATGCGGCGCGGCGGTTTGGGGATGAGCCGGTGGTGATCGCGCAGCGGGCGGGCGTTCCGGTGTGGGTTGGGGCGGATCGGTTTGCGGCTGGTGTGGCGGCGGAAGCTGCGACCGAGGGCCCTGGGAGTAAGAGCGAAGGCGTACCTCAGCGGCTAAAGCCGCAATCTGGTAAGAGCATTTACGGCACGGCTGAAGCCGTGCCCTTAACGAAGACAGACGTGCCCTTAACGAAGTCAGCCGTGCCTTCAACGAAGACAGATGGGTCGCTTGCCCGGGTCCATCTGCTGGATGATGGGTTTCAGCATCGCCGGCTGGCTCGGGCGGCGGATGTGGTGGTGGTGACCGAGGAGGATTTAGACGATGCGTTGCTGCCGGCCGGCAATCGGCGCGAACCGCTGACGGCGCTGCGGCGGGCGGATATTGTGATATTGCGCGAGGAAGAGCGCGGGCGGATTGAGGCGCGGGTTCGCGCGCGGATGCGCGAGGGCGCGGCGATTTGGACGGTGCGGCGGACGGTGGAGGTTCCTGGGGCGGAGGGGCTGTCTTCGAACTGCGGGATGGTCGCCTTTTGTGGCATTGCGCGGCCGGAGGATTTCGTTGACACTCTTCGCACTGGGGGGGCGCGGGTGGTCGACTCGATCGCCTTCCCTGACCACCATCGATATACAGCGGGGGATATGCGTCGACTGACGGAATCGTTACGGGCGCGGGCAGGAGACGCTTTCGTCACCACGGAGAAGGATGCGGTGAAGCTTACGCCGGAGTTGCGCGCGCAGCTTGAAGCGGCGGCTCCGGTGCTGGTCGCGCATCTGCGGGTGGAGTTTCTCGATCCAAAGCAAGCGGTGCGCGAGTTGGAGGCGCGGCTGCGGTGAGAGTGCTGATTGTGCGGATCGGGGCCATGGGAGATGTGCTGCATGCTATGCCGGCGGTCGCGGCGCTGCGCGCGGCGCATCCGGACTGGTTTATCGGCTGGGCAATTGAGCCGCGCTGGAGCGATCTGCTGCAGATTGCCGGCGATCCGGAGGACCTTTCCCAGGGGGTGGGATTCGCAGCCCGGGCGCTGGTGGACCGCTGGTACAGCGTGGCCGCGGGCGAGTGGCGGAAGCGGCCGCTGGCGCGCGCGACGCGGTCCGATATCTTCGCGCTGCGCAAGGTGCTGCGGGGAGAGCGCTTCGATGTTTGCGTGGACCTGCAGGGCGCGATCAAGTCAGCGGTAATTGGGCACATGGCGAAGGCAAAGACATTTGTGGGCCCGGCCGAGCCTCGCGAACGGGCGGCGCGGTGGCTGTATGGAAAAAAGGTGGAAGTGACCGCGGCGCATGTGGTGGAGCAGGCGTGCGAGTTACTGGGCGAGGCGGTGAAGGAACCGTTGCGGCCGGCCAAGGTGACACTGCCGATGGATGAAAAGGATGAGCTTTGGGCCGATGGCGTGGTGGGCCGGGAACGATACTGCCTGATCTCGCCCGGAGCGGGATGGGGAGCGAAGGTGTGGCCGGCGGAGCGGTTGGGGCGGGTAGCGGCGGAGTTGGGACGCAGCGGCGTGAGGACGGTGGTGAATGCGTCGGTGCACGGGTCTTCGGAGTCCGAGGCGGCGGTAGCGCACAGCGACGGGCTTGCCCGCGCAGTCCCGTGCTCGGTGGGCCAGTTGATTGCACTGGTGCGGCGGGCGGCGGTAGTGATCGCGGGGGACACTGGGCCGTTGCATGTGGCGGCGGCGCTGGAGCGGCCAGTGGTGGGCATCTACGGCCCTACCGATCCGGCGCGCAACGGGCCCTATGGCACGCGCCAGCGCGTGCTGCGCGATGCGTCCAGCCTGACAAGCCACAAGCGGAAGGACGAGACTGAGGCTGGGATGTTGCAGATCAGCGTGGATGAGGTTGTGCAGGCCGCTCTCGAGATGCTGGGGTAGTTGCGGCGTGTCTGAAGCGCGGCCGATGAGAGAATCGTCTAGTAGGGAGAGGTTTACAGTCAGAGCGTGAGCGGACTTGCAGGTTGGCAGAGGATTGCGCGGCGGATACGGGTGCCGATGGGCTTCGTGTTTGCGGTGGTGTTTCTGTGGCTGGCGCGGCCAAACTGGCGGACCATGCTGGCGAGCCTCATCCTGGTGTTGCCGGGACTGTGGTTGCGCGGGTACGCGTCGGGCTACGTGAAGAAGAACGCCGAACTGGCTACCACCGGGCCGTACGCGCACACGCGCAACCCGCTGTACCTGGGGTCGATGCTGATCGCGTTCGGGTTTGCGGCCGCGGCCGCGAGTTGGGTGATTCTGGCGGTGCTGGCAGTGCTGTTCGCGGCGATCTACATTCCCACAATACAGAGCGAGGAGGCCTATCTGCGGGAACACTTTGCCGGCTTTGACGCTTACGCGCGCGCGGTGCCGAGACTGCTGCCCAGGCTAACCCCGGCGCAGCCTGCAGCGGCGTCCGGCGGTGAGCGCGGCGGCTTTTCGCCAGCCCTCTACCGTAAGCACCGCGAGTACAATGCTCTTATGGGGGTTGGCGCCATCTATCTGGCGCTGGCTTTGATCCTGGTTGAGCGCCACGTGTTTCCTGCGGGGCTCAGCAAGCCGTCCTGGTGGCCATGAGCCGCCCCAAACTCAACTGCCGGGGAAGCCTTTTGCAGAAAACTCGACGTTGGTTCCGCCGTTCTCTTGCCCTTTGGTGCGTGCTTCTGGGTGCCGTCGGTGCGCAGACCGGTGTAGCGCAGTTCCTGGGGCTGGGTAGCAAGCCGGCGGCGCCGGTAGTGATCCCAACGCTGCAGCCTCCGATTCAGGGCTATGTTTTCGCGCCGCGCGAGACGCTCACCTTCACTGTGGACTGGCGCGTCTTCACCGCCGGCACCGCGGTGTTTCACCTGGAGCAGCAGGGCGACCAACTCCACGTCTCGGCTACAGCGGACACCGTCGGCGCCATCAATATGCTGTTTCCCGTGGTCGATCGCTTCCAGTCTGCGATGGACACACGGACAGGCTGTTCCTCGGTGTTCTCGAAGCAGATACAGGAGGGCCGCCGCCGGATCTCCAGCGACCTGACCATCGATTCCAGCGCCGGCAAGCAGACGCAGGTGGAGCGCAACCTGGTGAAGGGCACGCAGAAGACGCAGACAACCTCGATTCCCGCCTGCGTGACGGACTCGCTCTCGGCCATCTTCTATGCGGCGTCGCAACGGCTGGTGGTCGGCCAGGACGTGGGCTTTCCTCTGGCCGATGCCATGCGCACGGTCACTGTGATCATGAAGGTGGAAGCGAAGGAAGAGATCAAGACACCGGCCGGGACGTTTCAGACGATTCGCGTGCAACCGACCGCCGAAGAGGGTGTGGTCAAGAACCGCGGCAATATCTGGATCTGGTATACCGACGACGCGCGCCATATGCCGGTGCAGATTCGGGCCCGGCTGTTCTGGGGCACGATCACGTTTTATCTGCAAAGTGTGGAAGCGAAGTGAGCTGAGGAAATGGTGCAGTTTGAAGAAAACCCGACCTCAGGGGCTGAAGCCCATTTCAATAAATGAGCTGCTTACGGCACGGCTAAAGCCGTGCCCTTAACGAGACAGAATCAAAATGACCCATTACCGGATTTGAGGGAGCGAAGAGATGCTTTTTGAGGGAGATCCGGAGCCTACGCCGCCTGAAGGGTTGGTGACGATTGGGCGGTTTGAGAGTCCCGTGGAGGCACAGATAGCCAAGGGCCTGCTGGAATCCTCCGGGGTGGAGTGCTTCCTGGTGGGGGAGAATGCGAACAACCTGATCCAGTCGGCTTTCCGGGTGCGGCTGCAGGTTCGCAGGGAGGACGAAATGGCGGCGCGCGAGCTGCTGGCTGACCCCGGCGCAGGCATCCCTGAAGCCTAGGCTAAAGGTCAAACTGAGGAAGTGGCGACTCAGCGGGAGCAGGAGGAAGTGGGCAGGAGTTGAATTGGGCGCGCACTTGCATGTAAGTTGGTCATGCTGCTCGTGGAAGGTGAACCCGGCCGCGGACGATTGTGACCGCCGATACTGCCGAACCGGCGGCGTTCGCGTGGAATGGATTGGGCCTCTTCCGGATGGTTGAGCAAGTGTATGGACAGGTCGACGCTCACAAGCAATACGAGTGCGATGAGAAGGGTTGGGATAAAAGCGATGAAGATTTCCAAGTTGAGGATTGCGGGTTGGTTGGCCGCGTGTCTTGTGGGATTGGTGATGTTGGCGCAGCCGGGCCGGCTGATGGCGCAGGCGGGGACCATTCATGGGCATGTGCAGAATCCGGCGGGTCAGGCGGTTACGGTGGGCGAGGTGCGGTTGACCACGGAAAAGAACCCCAGCGCCCCCGGAGCAAAGTTCGAATACACATTTCCGATCGACGGCAGCGGCGACTACAAGGGCACGGACATCAAGCCGGGCAACTATATCGCCGGGGTGTTTGCGCAGGGGCGCAGCGTCGACTTTATGCCGGCGGCGATTGCGGCGGGCGAGAACAAGACGGTGGACTTCGATATGACCCGGCCGGAGTACATCAAGAACATGAGCCCGGCGGACCGCGACGCGTTGGAAGAGTACAAGAAGAAGAACGCAGAGGTTACGGCGGCCAACGCCAAGATCGAGAATCTGAATACTCTTCTGAAGACGGCGCGCGACGATACCAAAGCGGGCAACTTCGACGGGGCAGTGAAGGCCATGCAGGATGCGACTGCGGCCAAGCCGGATGAGCCAATCCTGTGGGATACGCTGGGCGACGCGCAGCTAGGCCTGGCCAACGCGGCTTTGAAGACGGCGCGTGACAACAAGACGACGGACCCGTCGCTTGGCGACAAATACCAGGCAGCCATCACTTCCTACCAGAAGTCGCTGAGCCTGGATACGGCGTCGGCGAAGCCAAGCCCGGAACTGGATGCAGCGGCCAATAATCAGCTTGCGCAAGCGCTGGGCCACATTGGCAAGACGGCGGATGCGTCGGCGGCGTACGAAGCGGCGGCCAAGGTGGACCCAACCAAGGCTTCGATGTACTACTTCAACGAGGCGGCAACGCTGTTCAACGCGAATGACATGGATGGCGCGGCGGCTGCGGCACAAAAGGCGATCACGGCCGATCCCACCAAGGTGGATGCCTATTACATCCTGGGGCAGTCGCTGATCCAGAAGGCTACGGTGGACCCGGCGACCAACAAGATCACCGCCCCTCCGGAGTGCATTGCGGCTTACCAGAAGTATCTGGAGCTTGCTCCGAATGGCTCGCACGCCGAGGAGATCAAGGGCATCCTGCAGGGAATTGGGGCGACGGTCGCAGCGAACTATAAGGCACCACCTGCCACAAAGAAGAAGAATTAGAGAAGCAGGAAGAACGGAAACGGCTCTGGGCAATCGTGCCCGGGGCCTTTTTCTTGGATGGCGGCGTTGTGCAGCGAAGCGGCGCTGGGTGCGCTCGAGGAGTGTGAATGGCCAAAGCTGCAACGGAGGCACGGATTCTCGGGTTCGCCGAGGCACTCGACGTCGTGCAGCGCCATGCGACTGAGGTGCGCGCGCTCGATGCGGAGAGGACCGCGCTGCCGGCGTCAGTGGGCCGGGTGCTGGCGGAGAGTGTGGCTGCGGACCGCGATCAGCCGCCATTCGACCGGGCCACCCGGGATGGGTTCGCCGTGCGGGCGGAGGAGTGGACGGCTGGGAAAAAGCTGCGGGTGGTGGGACAGGTGCGGGCCGGTGAGGCGTGGACTGGTGGACTCGTAGAACCGGGGTGCGCGGTTGAGATTATGACCGGCGCGGCGGTGCCCGCAGGAGCGGATGCGGTTGCGATGGTTGAGCACGCGGAGCTGGACGGCAACGAGATTTGGACTGTGGCCGGCCGTTCGTTGCGCGTGGGTGAGAATGTTGTCCCACGGGGCAGCGAGGCGCGTCAGGGCGATGTTTTGCTGGCTGCGGGGACGGCGATCGGCGCTGCGGAGATCGCGTTGATGGCTGCCTGCGGGCGCGCGGAGATCGCGGTGCGGAAGCGCCCGATGGTCGCGATCGTCGCGACCGGCGATGAGTTGGTCGAGCTGGACCAGGCGCTGGGTGGGAACCAAATTCGCAACTCAAACGGTTACGCACTGGAGGCGCTGGTGAGGGCGGCGGGCGGGCAGGTGCGGCGGCTGGCGATTGCGCGCGACACGCTCGAGCAGGTGCGGACGCGAGTTGTAGAGGGTCGGACGGCGGACCTGTTGCTGCTTTCGGGCGGCGTCTCGGCGGGCAAGTACGACCTGGTGGAGCAGGTGCTTGCAGAGTTTGGCGCGGAGTTTTTCTTTACCGGCGTGAGGATGCAGCCGGGCAGGCCGGTGGTGTTTGGGAGACTAGCGAGTCAGCGGGTCAGCGAGTCAGCGAGTCAGCGTGATTGGACGTACTTCTTTGGGCTGCCGGGGAATCCAGTTTCGACGCAGGTGACGTTTCATTGTTTTGTTGAGCCGCTGCTGCGGGCGATGTGCGGTGCGGGCGTGGCGGGGCCGAAGTTTGTGCAGGCTACGCTGGGCCAGGAGGTTCGCGGCAAGGCTGGACTGACGCAAATTCTTCCGGCACGGCTGAAGTTTGATTTGGCTCGGCCGGAGGTGCGGTTGGTGGGCTGGCAGGGTTCGGGCGATTTGGCGGCGAATGCACGAGCGAACTGCTACGCGGTGTTGCCGGATGGGCGCGATTTGCAGGTCGGGGATGTGATTACGGTGCTGCTGCGATAGGCTTCCAAGATGAGCAAGAAACTTTCACATTACGACGACGCGGGGCGGGCGCACATGGTGGATGTGAGCGGGAAGGCGGCGACGCGGCGGGAGGCGGTTGCGGAGGCTTTTGTCGAGCTGTCGGCGGCGGTGCTGAAGGCGCTACCGAAAAACCCCAAGGGGAATCCGCTGGAGGTGGCGCGGTTTGCGGGGATTCAGGCGGCGAAGCAGACGGCGGCGTTGATTCCGATGTGTCATCCGCTGGCGCTGAGCTTCGTGGATGTCGAAGCGACGGTGGTGGCGGGTGGGGTGCGGATACGCGCGACTGCGGCGACGACTGCGGGGACGGGCGTCGAGATGGAGGCGATGGTGGCGGCTTCCGTCGCGGCGCTGACGGTGTATGACATGACCAAGGCGCTGGATAAGGGGATTCGGATTCGCGAGGTGGCGCTGGTCGAGAAGAGTGGGGGAAAGAGCGGGGAGTGGGTAAGGCAAAAGCTTAACACCGATGGGCGCAGATAGAAGCACGGATTAAGAGCAAGGACGAGACTCAGGCGAAGGCAGATTCTTTGTTTCTTGAGCTGTAAGTCTTTGAGCTTTAGCTGTCAGTAACGACAAGGACGGTCAGGCTTCCATGAGGCCGTAGCGGCGCTGCCATTGGTGTTTCAGGCGGTCCCAGACGGCGGCGATTTCGGCGGGCGGCAGGGTGGGGTCGGGGGCGGCGGCGAAGCGTTCGGCTTCGAGCTTGGCGAGTTCGAGGATAGGGCGGTCGCGGAGCAGGTTGGCGACGCGGAACTCGGGAAGGCCGGTCTGGCGGGTGCCGAAGAACTCGCCGGGGCCGCGTTGCTGAAGGTCGAGTTCGGCGAGTTCGAAGCCGTTCTGGGTTGCGACCATGGCGTTGAGGCGCACTTCGGCTTGCTCGGTAACTTTTTCGCCGGTCATGAGGATGCAGTAGCTTTTGGCAGCTCCGCGGCCTACGCGTCCGCGAAGCTGGTGGAGTTGGGCGAGGCCGAAACGGTCGGCGTGGTCGATGACCATGACGGAGGCGTTGGCGACGTCGACGCCGACTTCGATGACGGTGGTGGCGACGAGGACATCGATGTCGCCGCGCTGGAAGCGGGCCATGGTGACCTCTTTCTCGTCGGCGGACAGGCGGCCGTGGAGGAGGCCGAGGCGGAGGCCGTGGAGCGCGCCGGTACGGAGGGCTTCATACATGTCGGTGGCGGAGCGGAGTTTGGACTTTTCGAAGAGTTGGGTGGACGCGGCGGATTTGCGGTTGGATTTATTGGGAGGGTTGGAGGAAGGCGTGACCTCAGCGGCTAAAGCCGCTTTCATTCCCCGGGCCCTTTTCGGCACGGCTGAAGCCGTGCCCTTAAGCGAGACAGATGCGTTGGGGACCTCTGCCGGGTCGTGAGCGAAGTCGAGCTCGGGCTGGTCGTCTTTGGCGCCTTCGATGACGGGGTAGACGAGGTAGGCCTGGCGGCCCTGGGCGACTTGCTTGCGGACGAAGTCCCAGACGTCGGCGGCGCGCTCGTCGATGGTGCGCCGAGTAACGATGGGAGTGCGGCCGGGGGGCATCTGGTCGATGACGCTGACGTCCAGGTCGCCATAGAGGGTGAGGGCGAGAGTGCGCGGAATGGGGGTTGCGGTCATGGAGAGGACGTCGGGCTCGGACGCAACGCCATCAGGACCGGGTTTGCGCATGAGCTTGAAGCGCTGCTGGACGCCGAAGCGGTGCTGCTCGTCGACGATGACGAGGCCGAGGTTGGCGAAGTCGGCCTTGTCCTCCTGCAGGGCGTGGGTGCCGATGACGAGTTGCGCGTCGCCGCGCATGATGCGGCCCTGGGTTTGGCGCTTGGTGGCGGGATCGAGTGAGCCGGTTAGGAGGGCGATTTTGTATGGCTTGCCGGTAGAAGGCGAGATAGCGCCGCTAAGCAGCTTGCGGGCGGAGAGGTAGTGTTGCGTGGCGAGGATTTCGGTGGGCGCCATCAGCGCAGCCTGCGCGCCGTTCTCGATGGCGACGAGGGCGGCCTGCATGGCGACAATGGTTTTGCCAGAGCCGACATCACCCTGGAGCAGGCGGCGCATGGGCTGCGGACGGCGCATGTCGGCGACGATCTCGGCGAGGACGCGTTTTTGCGCGGCGGTGGGATGGAAGGGCAGGACCTGCTTGATAGCTTCGCGGACGGCGGGGCCGGTGGTGAAGGCGGTGCCGACGCGCTCGCGCATGCGGCGGCGCTTGAGTTCGAGACCGAGTTCGAGGTAGAAGAGCTCCTCGAAGATGAGGCGGCGGTGCGCGGGCGTGGTGGAGGACATCAGCTCGAGCATGGGCGTGCCGGCTTCGGGGAAGTGGACGGCGCGGAGGGCGGCGAGGCGGGAGGGAAGGTTGAGGCGGGCGAGCATGGCGGTGGGGAGCGTCTCAGGCGGCCGCGTGGGGGATTGGTCGAGCTCCTGCAGGACGGACCAGATGACGCGGCGTGTCCATTTGGAGGTGAGTTTGGCGCCCCAGGGGGTGGTGCCGCCGAGCGATTCGTAGACGGGGACGATGCGGCCGATTTCGAGCGAGTCTTCGGGGTCGGCGCCGTCGGGGAGGATTTCAAACTGCGGCTGGATCATTTTGAAGCGGCCCGAGGTGGGAGCGCCCGTGGCTGCGGCGGCCATGGCGGAGCGGGAGGGCTCCAGCTTGCCGTAGACGGCGACCATCTGGCCGAGCTTGAAGCGGTCTTTGAGATAGGTCCCGTGGAACCACATGCACTTGACGGTGCCGAGACCCTGGCCGAGCGTCATCTCGAAGATGGGGCCGGAGCGGGTGCGGAGGAGGACGGAGCCACGGACCTCGCCGATGATGGAGGCCATGGCGCCGGGGATGAGCGCGGCGATGGGCTGCGGGTTGAGGCGGTCTTCGTAGCGGAAGGGCAGGTGGTAGAGGAGGTCTTCGACGGTTTCGACGCCGCGGGTGGCGAGAGCCGCGGCGATACGCTCGCCGATGTGTTTTGCGAATTTGACCGGGGTGGAGAGTTCGAGCATCAGGATGATGGTACTTCGTACCGTTCTCGACGGCACTTCGTGCCGTGGCAGGACGGTCGCGCGCGCACCCGACATCGCGGAAACCTCAGCGGCAGGGCGCGGTCGAACAGAGGTTCTTGCTAAAGAAGGGCATGACGTGATTTTGCATGCGGTCGGCTACGGCGCTGGTGTGGGTGCCGTGGTAGATCTCGAAGGTGTTGGGGATGCCGTAGTTGTCGAGAATGTCGTGCAGCTTGCCGGCGTCGATGCGCAGGCCGTCCTGGTCGCCGACGTCCATGGCGATCGCGCGGTACTGGCGGAGGTTGCCGATGTACTGGTCGACGAAGGCCAGCGGTGCGTTGGCCGCCCATTTGGCGATCACATCGGGCTGGGGTACGCCGTCCTTGGTGGGAAGGTCGAGGTAGAGTGGCGGGTTTTTCGGATCGGGTGACCATGCGGCTGCGGAAGCAAACTGGGCGCGCAGGCCGAAGGACAGGGTTGCGGAGTCGGCGGGCGTCTTTACCGCCTCCAGGGCCTTGTCGTTGGCGGGGCTGGCTGATCCGCTGATGTGCGCCGACATGCAGCAGGGGCTCATGATGTAGAGGCTGCCGAAGACATCGGGATGCTTCATGCCGATGCGGCTGGCGCCGTAGCCGCCCATGGAGTGGCCGACGAGGCCGCGGGCGAGGCGGTTGGGGATGGTGCGGTAATGCGCGTCGATGTAGGCGGGGACGTCCTGGGCGATGTACTGCTCGAAGTCGCCGGTGGTGACGGAACTGGAGTACATCGATCCGTTGTGCACGGTCTTGGAGTCGGGCAGGACGACAATCATTTCCTTGGCCCCCTGGGCAAAGGCGCCTTCGATGGTCTGCGGAACATGGATTTCATGGCTCCACTGTTCAGCGCCGATGGAGTAGCCGTGCAAGGCGTACACGACAGGATAGCGGCGGGTCTTGTTGGTGGCGTAGCTGGGCGGCAGGAAGACGAGGACGTCGCGATCAACTGCATTGCCTTCGAGATTTCCTTCGAGTGCGGCGCCGTGGATTTTGATGCGTTCCACTTTTACGGGCTTCGCGCCGGGGATGGGTGCGGGCACTTCGGTCTGCACCTGGGCAAGGGCTGGAGCTGCGAAGGTCAGGGCAAGGGCCGCTGCCAAAGCTGTTGTCAGGGAAATCTTCGTCATTGTGAATGCTCCTCGAAACGCGTTACCAGTATGCCCGTCTGGCGGCTGGTTGTAATCTCTCTTGCTGACGCGGCGGGCGATTCACTTCCTAGAGAGCCAGCGCAGGTATTCGGGTAGGGATTGAAACTGGTCGACGTGGTCGGGTGCTGAGTTGCCGGCGAAGCCGACGACGAGGAGGCCGCCAGCTTTCGTCTCGCTGAGCATCTGTGTGCCCATGGGGCCCCAGCGAGCGACGGGATGAGGCGTGAGGCCCCAGTGGCGCAGAAGGTAATCCGCGGTCTCGGTGGTGCTGGCGTAGGTTCCGGGATAGATTTCGGAATGGGTGATGATGAGGCGCTTGCGGCTGGCGATGGCGTCGGTGCCGAAGTGGAGCCAGGACTGGAGATTTGCAGGTTCGAGTGCGGAATCGGCCGGTGCGGCTGTGGTGTTCGTGGGTGGCGCGGCGGTGAGGTAGCCGGCGTAGACTCCGTCGATGCAGAGGACTCGGCTGACGCGGTTGTAGGAGGCGGGATCGCTGAGGATTTGGCGCAGCGCGCCGCAACCCGCGCTCCAGCCGGCGAGATAAACTTCGGCGAAGGATACTCCTGCGGCGGCCTGGGCGCTGGCGATGAGGTTCGGGAAGACGGCTGGATCGGCGAAGAGCTTTTCGTAGGTGCTGGAACCGGCGCCGGCCTGGACGGTGATGACGGCCATGTTTCGCTGCTGCGCGACTGCGAGTTCGGGGAGCCAGTCGCCCCCGTGAAAGAAGAGCAGCAGGTTGACGTGGCGCTTGCCCTTTAGTTTTTCGGGGATGAAGAGGGCGCCGAGAGTGAGTTTCTGGTGTCGGCCGGGCGGGGTGGTCTCAGTGAGGCGCGGATGCGTGCGCGTGTGCTCGACCATGGGGGAGGGATTTTGCGCTTGTTGGGCGAGGGCGTGGGTGGGAAGGCAGAGAAGGACGAGGGCGCAGCCGTAGGTAAGGGGTGCTGCGGTGATGCGCCGCCGGAAGCGTTTCGCGTAGTCGACCAGGGTAGAGGGTTCGAGCATCTGGATGATGCTAACAAGAGTTAGTTCGGGTCATAATTGAAACGATTCGTTAGTGTAGGTTCTGTTTCACCAAGCTCATGATGTACTCCAAGTTCTCGTCGTCGTTGACCTGAATCTCGTAGTCACCATTGCCGTAGTGCCCGATACTGGAAACGTTTTTCGCGATTTTCTTGGGGTCTTCAATCGTGCCCCATTTTGCATTGATATGCAACTTCAACGCTTTCCGCTGAAGATCAATGTCGACGATGTTTTTGCTGCCCTTCTTGAAAGCGATGTAGACTGCCATCGGTTTGATCTCGATACCATTGTCAAGATTTGTAATTGCCGTTCTGAACTTCTTGTAAAGCGCAGCCATTTTTTCCCCTGCGTATTTCATCCATTCGTCTTCCGTGTAGACCTTGGTTTCCTTTGCGATGAGCTTTACGTCCTTACTCTGCTGGGTTGCTTGCTTGATGCTTGCAGCCGAGGGGTTCTTCTTTATTTCAGTGATATGCAGTGTGTTATTGCCATACCGCGTCACCTTCCATAGCTCAATCGCAAGGTCCTTGAAATCTGTTGCCTGAACTTGGATGTCAGTGAAGGCAGGCGATACAAATACGACGCGGATCTGGGTCCATTCGACGTCGTCGCGTTTTAGGCTTTCCTTCAGCCGTTCGTTGTACTCGAGTACGAAGTCCGCCTTGTTTTCGAGCATCAGCTTCAGGTATGTGATGCCCTGGTCGAATACGCTTATGTTCTGGCTTCGCTTGTACTCTATGATGACGAACCCGCGAGACTGCTCGTCGAATGCGAGCGTGTCGATCCGCTTATCCTTGATCTGAAACTCGTGTTTTACCAGCGTTAAGCCCATAAGCGTCTTCAGGTTGGCCTCGAACAATATCTGGATTTCGCTCTCGAGGGCGAAGTCTTTGACGGGAATCTCGCTGAGTGCGTTGTTGCTGATTGCATAGATAGGCATTCGGTGCTCCCTGTGCTTTTAGTTAAACAACCTGGACTCCCTTGCCGACTTCCGAAGGAAGGTGCCCCGGAAGTGGTCGGAGACAGGCCGTTCGCGAGTCGGACCCTGCATCTCGGTTGCGGAATCCGCGCCAGTATACCCCTAATCGCGCAGGCATCTGACTCCGGGACGCTGGCTTTATTTGCGTGGCATCGCTATCTTGGTTTCCGTGTGAATTGGACGGGAGTGGGGCTCGGTGAAGCGATTTGCCAGCGCACGACCAAGTACAAGGCCAAGACCAATACGGAGATTCTGGCCACGCCAGAATGACGAACCGTTAGGAGTCAAGGGTCGAACCTGAGGAGAGCGCGTGGCAATTCGTTTGCATTTTTGGGGGGCGGACCAGACCGTCACCGGGTCGTCGCATTATTTGGAGTGTGCGGGGCAGAATATTTTGCTGGACTGCGGGCTGTTTCAAGGCCATCGCAAGGACACGGCGGAGATCAACTCGCACCTGGCGCTGACGCCGGAGCAACTGGCGGCGGGCGGGCTGAATGCGGTGGTGCTGTCGCATGCGCATATTGACCATAGCGGCGACCTGCCGCTGCTGGCGAAGCAGGGGTATCGCGGGCCGATCTACACGACGCCGGCGACCATCGACCTGTGCGTGCCGATGCTGAAGGATGCCGCGCACATCCAGGAGAGCGATGCGGAGTTCATCAACAAGCGGCACGGGCGGAGGCAGCAGATCAAAGTGCCGCCGGGGCCGGGGCCGATGCCGCCGCTGTATACGCAGGAGGATGCTGCGCAGGTGTGCCAACAGTTGAAGCCGGTGAAGCTGCATGAGCCGCAGTTGCTGGCGGGATCGACCAAGGACGCCGGGTTCACGATGACGTCGACGAATGCGGGACACATGCTGGGGTCGACGAACGTGCTGATTGAGGCGACGGAGAAGGGACAGACGGTGCGGCTGCTGTTTTCCGGCGACGTGGGGCGGAAGAACCTGCCGATCATCAAGGATCCGGACCCGGCTCCGGCGGCGGACTACCTGATTATGGAGAGCACGTACGGGGATCGGCTGCATGCGCCGATGGGCGATGTGAAGGTAAAGCTGGCGGCGCTGGTGAAGAGCGTGCTGGCGCGGGGCGGGCATATCATTGCTCCTGCGTTTGCGGTGGAGCGGACTCAGCAGTTGGTGCTGCTGCTGCACGAGATGATCGAGGCGAAGGAGATTCCGGACTTCCCGATTTTTGTGGATAGCCCGCTGGCGTTGGCGGTGACCGGGGTGTTTGAGAAGCATCAGGAAGAGTGGGATGCCGAGGCGTGCGCGTTCTACAGCAAGGGCGAGGATACGTTTGGGTGGAAGCGGCTGCGCTATATCCAGACGGTGCAGGAGAGCAAGGCGCTGAACGATCTGAAGCTGCCGTTTATGGTGATGTCGGCGTCGGGAATGTGCGAGGCCGGGAGGATTTTGCACCATCTGAAGAACGGGATCGAGGACCCGCGCAACTTGATCCTGATTACCGGCTACCAGGCGGAGAATACGCTGGGGAGCAAGCTGGTCGCGAAGGCGCAGGAGGTGAACATCCTGGGCGAGCCGATGCGGGTGCGGGCGCAGGTGGAGTCGATTGACGCACTGAGCGGACATGCGGACCAGCAGGAGCTGCTGGACTGGATGGCGCCGGTTGCGCCGACGCTGAAGAAGGTGTTCCTGGTGCATGGTGAGCTGGCGGCGATGATGGTGTTAAAGGGGAAGATCGAGGAGCGCTACAAGCTGGAGGTGGTGTGTCCGAAGCGGGGGGACCGGTTTGAGGTGAGCTAGCGCGCCGGTGACCGGGGCAAAAGAGATATGCTTTCGGTGAGGCTTGTCAGGGGGAACGATGAATATTGCGGCAAAGGTAACGGACCTGATTGGGCGCACTCCGCTGGTCCGGCTGAACCGGGTGACTGAGGGATGCGGCGCGCAGGTGGTGGCGAAGCTGGAGAGCGCCAACCCTGCGAACAGCGTGAAGGACCGCATTGGGCTGGCGATGATTGAGGCGGCGGAGCGCGAAGGCACGATCAAGCCGGGCGAGACGGTGTTGATTGAGCCGACCAGCGGGAACACGGGGATCGGGCTGGCGTTCGTGGCGGCAGTGAAGGGCTACGACATAGTGCTGACGATGCCGGAGACGATGAGCGTCGAGCGGCGCATCCTGCTGCTGGCGTTTGGCGCGAAGATTGTGTTGACGCCGGGGCCGAATGGGATGAAGGGCGCAATCGCCAAGGCTGAAGAGTTGGTGCGCACCACGCCGAACGGCTACATGTTGCAGCAGTTCAATAACCCGGCGAATCCGGCGATCCACCTGGCGACGACGGGCCCGGAGATCTGGAACGATACGGACGGCACGGTGGACATCCTGGTGTCGGGCGTCGGGACCGGCGGCACGCTGACCGGCGTGAGCGAGTACATCAAGCCGAAGAAGCCGGGGTTCTGGACGGTGGCGGTGGAGCCGACGGACAGTCCGGTGCTCTCGGGTGGCGCGCCGGGGCCGCACAAGATCCAGGGGATCGGCGCGGGGTTTGTGCCGGAGGTGCTAAAGACGGAGTTGATCGACGAGATTATCCAGGTGACCAACGACGAGGCCTTTGTGATGGCGCGGCGGCTGGCCAAAGAGGAGGGCCTGCTGGTCGGCATCTCGTCCGGCGCGGCGGTGCACGCGGCGCTGAAGGTGGCGCGCGAGCCGAGGCATGCGGGCAAGCTGATTGTGGTGGTGATTCCCGACTTCGGCGAGCGGTATCTTTCTACGCTGCTGTTCGATGAGTTGCGGCAACAGGCGCTGCATACGCCAACGTCCGCCATACCTTCATGAACCTGTTTGCATCGATTCGCGAGGATGTCCAGTGCGTGTTCGATCGCGACCCGGCGGCGACGTCGCGGGCGATGGTGCTGCTCTGCTACCCGGGGTTGCAAGCGCTGTGGGCGCATCACGTTCAGCATTGGCTGTGGTCGAAGCACATGAAGTTGGCGGCGCGCTTTCTGTCGCAGGTGACGCGGTTCTGGACGGGCGTGGAGATTCATCCCGGAGCGCGGATCGGACGGCGCGTATTTATCGATCACGGCATGGGCGTGGTGATTGGCGAGACAGCGATCATTGGTGATGATGTGACCCTTTACCAGGGCGTGACACTGGGCGGCACGGGAAAAGATGTCGGCAAGCGGCACCCCACGCTGCGCGATGGCGTGTTCGTAGGGAACAACGCGAATATTCTGGGCAACATTACGATTGGGGAGCATTCGCGGGTGGGCGCGGGGTCGGTGGTGGTGCGGGATGTGCCGCCGGACTCGACCGTGGTAGGCGTGCCGGCGCATATCGTGTACCAGGGCGGCAAGCGCGTGCTGATTACCGATCCGCATGACGTGAGCGATCCGCTGAGCGATGTGATCATCGCGCTGGCGGATGAGGTGAAGCGGCTGAAGACGCGACTGGAGAAGCTGGATGGCGAGTTCCAGACGGCGCGGATGGAGCCGGTGAGTTCGCTGACGGTGGAGGAAGAGGAACGGGCGCAGTACCGGACGGAACAGGCTTCGCGGTCGGACAGCGTCAGTATGGGGGAAGGAATCTAAGGTAGTTGCTAGTTGTTAGGTGCAGGGCGTCCGTTCGAGAAATCGCTCTTGCGCCTGATCTGATACGACCGAACCGGGGATTTGAAATGGGCAGACAGATAACCATCGTGCTTTACGTGGTGGCTATGGCGGCTGTCATAGTCGGTGTAGATTTCGGGTTCTTCAGAAACCGATTCTGGGAACGGCTGACAGTGAATATTGGACTCGTCCTGGTGTTCGGAGCGTTCTACTTGAGATTTCTGAGGCGCCCATAGAGGTAGATGCTAGCGGGTGACGCGGGCAGTGACGTCGGTGCCCGCGGCGAGGGGTTTTTCCACGATGTGCCAGATGTCGCTGGCGACGTCGATGACGGCGAGGACGGGGACCTCGATGCGGGTGCCGCTGCGGGAGACGGCCCGGAGCACGCCGGTCGAGCCGGGGGTGAAGTTGGTGCGGTCGAGGGTCATGCGCCAGCGTGCTGGTCCAGCGCCTTCGCGGGATTCGAGGCGGATGTCGGTGACGACTGCAGAGAATTCTGCGCTGCTCGGCTGAGGTTTGTTCATTTTGCGCGGCCGTCCAGTAAGGCTTCCATCTCAAACTTGCTGCCTACGATGAGCGGTGTGCGCTGATGAATGCCTTCGGGTTTGATGTCGAGGATGCGGCCACGCCCACTGGAGGCCATACCGCCGGCCTGTTCCGCGATGAATGCGAGCGGGTTGGCTTCGTAGAGCAGGCGCAGCTTGCCGCCAGGCTGATCTTTCGTCGGTGGGTAGAGGAAGACGCCGCCCTTGAGCAGCGTACGGTGGAAGTCGGCGACGAGCGAGCCAATGTAGCGGGAACTGTACTGGCGGCCGAGCGCGCCGGAGCGCAGCTTGCCCACGTACTCGCGATACTCGTCCGGCCAGGTCGCGGCGTTGGCCTCGTTGACGCTGTAGTAGCTGCCCTGCGTGGGCATCTTCATGTGCTCGCTGGTGAGTACGAAGGCACCGATGGTGGGGTCGAGCGTGAAGCCGTGGACGCCGTGGCCGGTGGTGTAGACCAGGACGGTGGACGGCCCGTAGACCACGTAGCCCGCCGCCACCTGCATATATCCGGGTTGCAGGACGGAGGCTTGCAGATCGGTGCTGTGGTCGGAGGGCAGCCGGCGCAGCACGCTGAAGATGGTGCCGACGTTGACGTTGACGTCGATGTTGGACGAGCCGTCCAGCGGATCGAAGACGATGATGTACTTGCCGGTTTCGACCGAGCGGTTGAAGGTGACGGGCTCCTCATCCTCTTCGCTGACCAGCGCGGCGACCGAGTCGCGCAGGCCGAGGCAATGCAGCAGGGCCTGGTTGGCGAAGACATCGAGCTTCTGCTGCTGCTCGCCCTGCACGTTGGTCTGGCCGATGGCGCCGAGCACGTCGCTGAGGCCTGCGGTGCGGATCTTCGCCTCGACCATCTTGGTCGCCAGCGTGATCCCGCTGAGCAGCCAACTGAACCGCCCGCTCGCATCGCTGATCTCCTGCTGCTGTTGCAGGATATGTTGTTGCACGGTTGTGATCATTGCGTCTGGTCAGATCCCTCAGGGCTAAAGCCCCACTTCATTTTCTGGTCCCAATGGACGGGCTGAAGCCCGTCCCTATCAAAACGCACCCACGAGCCAGGTCAAAACGCATGCATGAGTCAGGTCAAAACGAACCCATGAGTCAGGTCAGGTCGTCCGTGTCGAATGGATTGACCTTGCGCCCGAGTGCGGAGAGATTGTGCCGGCTGCCCACCAGGCCCTCCACCACGGCGTTCAGTTCTTCCTCTGAACCGGCTTCTGCTACCGCGGCCATATGCTCAAGCGCTTCCGGCGCGGGCAGGCTTTCCAGCAGCACCGTGCAGTGGGCCTGCGCGACGTGGTCGAGGTTGAGGCCTTCGGGCGTCTTGGCTTTGATGCCCACCTCGCCGGGTTTGACTCCCAGCAGCGTGGCCACACTTTCGCGGAGTTCGCCGGCGATGGGGACAATCTTCGGGCGGGCCATGACCAGCACGGTGTCGACGTTGACGATTTTGTAACCGGCGGTGGCGATCTCTTCCAGCGCGGTCTGCAGGAAGACGCTGGAGGCCGCGCCCTTCCAGCGCGGATCGCTGGGCGGGAAAAAGGTGCCGATATCGCCGGCGGAGACCGCGCCCAGCAGAGCATCAGTGATGGCGTGGAGGAGGACGTCGCCGTCGGAGTGGCCGGCGAGACCCTCGGGATGCTGGATCGTGAGCCCGCCAATGACCAGCGGCACGCCCGCCTTGAAGGCGTGCGAGTCAAACCCGTAGCCGATGCGCATAGTCATTTGGCAGCCGCCAGATAAAACTCAGCCAATTCGATGTCGCCTGGCTGGGTGATTTTGAAGTTCTTGGCAGAGCCGGGGACGACGACCACCTCGATGCCGGCGCGTTCGAGCAGGCTGGCCTCGTCGGTGCCGGCGAACTCATCCGCGACGGCCTCGGCGAAGGCGCGGCGCAGCAAGCCGTAGCGTGCTCCCTGCGGCGTCTGCGCCTGGACGATCCGCTCGCGCGGGATGGTCGCGGTGACGATGGCGCCGTGTGCCGTCCGCTCCACCTGTTTGATGGTATCGACCGCGGGCAGAGCGACGATGGCGGCGCCATGTTCGGCGACTGCGTCGATGGTGCGGTCGATGGTGGGCGGGTCGATGAGAGGCCGCGCCGCATCGTGGACCAGGACCACATCGTCCTCGGTGCAGCCGGCGTCGGCGACGAGCTTTGCGAGCGCGTTGCTGACGGACTGCTGGCGGACGTTGCCGCCTTCGACGACGTGGACTTTTCTGCCGGGGCCGGGCGCACCTAGACCAAAGTCGGCGATTTGCGCGCGGACACGTTCGATTTCGGGTTTGCGTACGGCGACGTAGATGGCCTCGACGCGCTCGACCGCGAGGAATGCGCGCAGGCAGTGCACCAGCACGGGCACGCCGGCGATGGCGAGAAACTGTTTGGGAGTGGAATGGCCGCTGCCCACTCCACCGCCAGCGGACATCCGCGTTCCAATTCCCGCCGCCGGAAGAATGACAAACACACGCATAGCCAACGAAGTATACAAGATAGCCGGGCAAAGGGCGCTTATTTCGGCGCCGGGGCAGAATCAGGGGCGCAGCATCATCTCGGTCGAGGCGTTGAATCCGCCCTGCTCGTAGACCAGCCTGCCGAGTTTCGAAGCATGCAGCGTGACCACCTTGATGCCGCGCGACTTCGCTTCGGCCACGGCCAAGCCCAGCAACATGCGGGCGAGGCCGCGACGGCGTGCCTCCGGCGCGACGTAAAAGTTCAGCAGGTAGGCTCGGCGGGGATTCTCGTCCATAAAGTGCGGCGGCCACTCCATCTCCCACAGGCCGGCGCCGGCGATGAGACGGCTGTCTTCTTCTACCAGCCAGCCGATGTAGCTGCCGTCTTCCAGTCTGGGGCGCACCCAGTCGATGAAGTTGGCGCGCATCTGCGCGAGGTTGTCGTAGCCGGCAACTCCGTCGTCGACGAACATGCGCACGCGCTGCTCGGCGATTGCCTCGGCATCGGCCAGGATTGCTTTTCGAGTTTCAGGCATTCCACAAGCGTATCGCAAACGGAACGGAGCTGGGCACGAGCGATTGCTGATGGAAGCGGCGTCGGCGGGCGGGGAGCGCGGTAGGATGGAATCTCGATGGCAACCGCTAGGCCGACCTTGAATCGCGAGTACATCCGACCGGGAGACCGGGTGTGCGCGGCTGTGTCTGGCGGGGCCGATTCGGTGGCGCTGCTGCTGCTGCTGCATGCGGCGAATGCGCTGCCGCGGAATGCGCTGGGGGTGGGGCTGTCGGCGGTGCATGTCCACCACGGGTTACGCGGCGACGAGGCAGATGCGGACCTCGCCTTCGTGCAGGAGTTGTGCAGGCGGCTGGAGGTGCCGTTGCAAGTCCAGCATGCCGGCGTGGCGGAGCGGGTGACCAAGAGCCGGGAGGCAGGTGCGGCGGAGACAATTGAGGAAGCGGCGCGGGAGTTGCGCTACGAGTGCTTTGCCCGGCTGATCGCGCAAGGGCACGCCGATTCGGTCCTGACCGCGCACACGCTGGATGACCAGGCGGAGACGGTGTTGATGAAGTTGCTGCGCGGGGCGTGGACTGAAGGCATGAGCGGGATCCATCCGGTGGTTCAGGTGCAGGGAACAGGGAACAGGGAGCAGGGAACAGGGAACGGGGAACCGGGTGCAGGCTGTGGGCGCATTGTGCGGCCACTGTTGGGGGTTCGGCGGGTAGAGCTGGAGGATTACCTGTGCGGGCGGGGCCAGGTGTGGCGCACGGACAGCTCGAACGCGGACGAGGCGTTTACGCGTAACCGCATCCGCCACCATCTGCTGCCCATCCTGCGCGAGTACAACCCTTCGATTGATCTTGCGCTGGCGAATCTGGCCGAACTGGCGCGGGACGACGAGGCGCGCTGGCAGGCGGAGCTGGGCCGCATTCTGCCGCAGGTGCTGCTGCCGGGAAAGCCGGTGCGCGGCGGAGGACGGGCGGTCAGCACGGAGGCGGGCGGCGCCGGGTCGGTGGCGCTGGAGTTGGAGCGCCTGCGGGACTTCGATCCGGCGCTGCGGCGGCGAGTGGTGCGCGCGGCGGCACGGTCGCTGGGGGCGCGGTTGAGCTTCGACGAGACGTCGCGGCTGCTGGCGCTGGCGGGATTTGGGATGGACCCGACCGTATCTGCGCGTACCGGCGCTAGCCTGCAACTTGGCCGGGGTTTACGGGCCGAGCGCTCCGCGAGAGAACTTCGGCTCAGCCACGCGGAGCCGGAAAAAGGTGCCGACCGCCAAAGAGCACCTGATGAGCCACTTAGAGTCCCCCGAAAGACGTAAGCCGGACTCGCCGGTGCCTGATGGATAATGGGCCTGGGTTTGCTCCGGGTTTGTTTTGGTGAAATCTGCCCAATTTGCTTCGGGCAGAGTAGAATCCAGATAGCTGGGGTGTGCCCACACTTGGGACCGGGATGGCGATTCCTGCCGAAGACTTGGAACCCTTCAGTACTCATCGGGCGTCTAATGATTTGGATCGTGGAGAAGTGTCTGGGTGCAGGTGCAGGAATACCTCACTCGATTGGCTGGCCGTCTGGCCGCTTTAGCTGGGTGCATCAGGCCGGAAAATGAGGAAACGCGATTGAATTCGACCGTCAAGCAGCTTCTGATGTGGGTGTTGGTGATCACCGGCGCCATCTGCCTGTTTACCTATGTCAGCAAGGGTATGGGCGGCCCGAAAGAGCAGACCCCGACCTACAGCGACGTGCTGAACAGGGCCCAGAACAGCCAGGTCAAGGACGTGACCATCGACGGAACGACGATGACCGGGCACTTTACCACCGGCGACCAGTTTCGCACCACGATTCCGGCCAATGATCCGGAGATGTTCAACATCTTTCGCGCCCATGGCGTGAACATCAGCAACAAGGACCAGAACTCGAACGTCTGGATTTCAACGCTGATCTCGATTGCACCGTTCGCGCTGCTGTTTGGGCTGTGGTTCTTCCTGCTGCGGCAGATGCAGTCGGGCGGCAACAAGGCGATGAGCTTCGGCAAGAGCCGCGCACGGCTGCTCTCCATGCAGCAGAAGAAGATCACGTTCAAGGACGTGGCCGGCGTGGATGAGGCCAAGGAAGAGCTGAAGGAGATCATCGAGTTCCTGCGCGAGGCGCAGAAGTTTCAGCGCCTGGGCGGCCGCATCCCCAAGGGCGTGCTGCTGGTCGGGCCTCCGGGAACGGGCAAGACTCTGCTGGCCCGCGCGGTAGCCGGCGAAGCCAACGTGCCGTTCTTCTCGATTTCGGGTTCGGACTTCGTCGAGATGTTTGTGGGCGTCGGCGCGAGCCGCGTGCGTGACCTGTTTGAGCAGGGCAAGAAGAACGCGCCGTGCATTATCTTCATCGACGAGATCGACGCTGTGGGACGCCACCGCGGCGCGGGCCTCGGCGGCGGACACGACGAGCGCGAGCAGACCCTGAATCAGTTGCTGGTCGAGATGGATGGATTCGAGTCCAACGACGGCGTGATCCTGATTGCAGCAACCAACCGGCCGGATGTGCTGGACCCGGCGCTGTTGCGGCCCGGCCGTTTCGACCGCCGCGTGATCGTCGACCGCCCGGACATCCGCGGCCGCGAAGAGGTGCTGCGTGTGCACTCGAAGAAAGTGCCCATGGCCGAGGACGTCAACCTGAACGTGCTGGCGCGTGGGACACCGGGATTCTCCGGCGCCGATCTGGCCAACATGGTCAATGAGGCCGCTCTCACGGCTGCGCGCTACAACCGCAAATCGGTACATATGTATGACTTTGAAGTGGCGAAGGACAAGGTGCTGATGGGCGCAGAGCGCAAGTCCATGCTGCTTTCCGACGACGACAAGCGCGATACCGCATACCATGAGGCTGGACACGTGCTGGTGGCTGCCAAGCGTCACCACGCGGACCCGCTGCACAAGGTCACCATTATTCCGCGCGGCATGGCGCTGGGCGTGACCATGCACCTGCCCGAGGAAGACAAGCACACGGTGACGAAGGACTATCTCGACACGCAGCTTGCCATCCTGATGGGTGGACGCTGCGCGGAAGAGATCTTCATGCACCGCAAGACTACAGGGGCCGGCAACGACATCGTCCGTGCCACCGAGCTGGCACGCAAGATGGTGTGCGAGTACGGCATGAGCGACCTTGGGCCGCTGACCTACGGCAAGAAGGAGCAGGAGGTTTTCCTGGGTCGCGACATCGCTCAGTCGCGCGATTACTCCGACGATACCGCCAAGCAGATCGACGTGGCGGTGCGTGCGTTTGTCGATGAGGCGTACCACTCGGCTTACAAGATCCTCGAAGATAACGCCGAGATTATGCATCGCATGGCGACCGCCCTGCTGGAACGGGAGACTCTGGACAAGTCGGAGATCGACCTGCTGATCGAAGGCAAGGAACTGCCGCCGTTCAAGTCGCCGCTGGCGTTTGCCGACCCTGGCCCGGGCGATGGGCAGAAAATAGTAAAGCCGGAGCCTGGACCAGCGGGCCGCAAGCCTGGTTTCCCGGAAGGTCAGCCCTCCCCGGCATAATGTTCGAGACAGCAAAAGAGAAGATGAGGCGGCCCACGGGTCGCCTCATTTGTTTCGCTTAACCTTCCGAAACGAGGATCGACCGACAATGCTTATCCGCCCCGCATGGCTGCTCCGCATCGAAGAAGCCTGCCTGCTTATGCAGCAGTGCTGCTTTATGCGCACTTTCATTTCAGCTGGCTGCTGTTCGGCGTGCTGTTTCTTGCGCCAGACCTCTTCATGCTCGGCTATCTGATGAATCCACGCACGGGCGCAGCGATCTACAACCTGGGACACGTCTTGCTGGTGCCGCTTGGCTTGTTCTTGGTGGGGTCGAGAGCGCACCGGCCGCTTCTGCTCGCCATCGCCATCATCTGGGGCGCCCACATCGCCTTCGACCGGCTGCTGGGCTATGGGTTGAAATATCCGGCACACTTCAAAGACACTCATCTGCAACATGTGACTTGAGTGCGACAATAGAGCCAGACGCATGCGCCCTCTGACGCCCTACGCTGCTCTTACGCGTATCCTGATTTGCTGTCTCGGCCTCGGCTGCCTGGGCCCGCTGGCCGGCTGCGGCTACCACACGGCCGGCTCGGCCACGCACATTCCCGCCAACGTGCGCATCATCGGGGTGCCTGTGTTCGCCACGCACGCGCAGGCCTACCACACGGAGATGGCGCTGACCCAGGCAGTGGTCCGCGAGCTGAACACGCGCACTCGCTATCGTGTCCTGACGGGCGATTCAGCGAACGCGGACGCGGTGCTGAGCGGCACTATCCTGACCCAGAGTTCGGCGCCACTGACCTACGACTCCACCACCGGTGAAACCTCCAGCTACGTCGTCACCATCACCGTCAAGGTGGTACTGACGGCGCGCGACGGCCGCGTCCTCTACCAGAACGACGCGCTCTCCTACCGCGAGCAGTACCAATCCCCGCAGGACTTGACCGGATTTATCCGCGAGGACCCCGCGGCCGTGAATCGGCTTGCCCGCGACTTCGCGCAGGCGCTGGTAGGCGATATGCTGGAGTCGTTCTGATGAGTGAGTATCCGGTAATTACGAATCCGGCCAGCACGCCGCGCGCGGCCACGCTGCGCAGCTTCGCGTCGGCCGATCGCTTCCTTGCCGAGATTGCGTCGCCCGAGACCCTGCGTCCCGGGTATGTGCTGCTGGGGGACGAGGCGTTTCTGTACCAACGCTGCCGCCAGGGAGTGCTGGCTGCGCTGGCGCCGGAAGATGCGCGCGATTTTTCGCTGCACGATCTCGATCTGGCAGAGACGTCGATCTTTGAGATTCTCGACCGTGCGCAGACGCCATCGCTGATGGCGCCGTTCCAGGTGCTGTTCGTTCGCGGCCTGAAGAATCTCTACGGTCGCGGGTCGAAGAAGGAGGAGTTCGCGGCTATCGATGCGTACTTCCGCAGCCCCAACCCGCAGGCGGTGCTGCTGTTCGTCGCCGACCACCTGCGCATCCCCATCGATTTGCGGAGGATGGACTATCAGGATAAGGAACGCTACGACCGCATCCGCGAGACGCTGGGCGATTGGTGCGGCTTCGTCGAACTGGCGCGGGTGGACGAGAGCGATGCGATCAAGTGGGTGATGGCCCAGGCCGAGGCGCGGGGGACGCGCTTCGACGCGGACGCGGCACGGGAGCTGGTCGACGCGCTGGGTGCGGACATGATGATGGTGGCAAGCGAGTTCGAGAAGCTTTGCCTTTACGTTGAGGGCAAGGGACGCATTACGCTGGGCGACGTGGAGACGATGGTGCTTGCGGCCAAGCAGCGCTCGCTGTACGAGCTGACAGACGCCATCTCGCAACGTGACCGCACGCGCGCGTTGCTGCTGCTGCATGGGCTGCTGAACGCCTCGGATGGCGGCGAGGACGCAGCCATCGGGCACCTTTACATGCTGGCGCGCACGTTCCGTCAGATGCTGATCATTTTGGAGAAGAATGTGCGCGATTCGCGGGCGATCTGGGCGGTGCTGTGGCAGGGCTTCCGTATGCCGCCGTTCGCGGCTGAGGACCTGATCCGGCAGGCGCGGCGGTACAAGTCGCGGCGGGAGCTGACGCGGGCGCTGCGGCTGGTGGCACGGGCCGACCTGGAACTGCGCAGCTCGCCGGCGAACAAGCTGCTGGTGCTGGAACGGCTGATCCTTGCGCTGGCTACCGAGCCCACGCACCCGACGTATGTGCCGATACACCAATTCGCCATGGAACTATAAGGGATGACGTTTAACAACTAAAATTGATCGCCCGCAGACGCTGGACCGCGATTGCTAGCCTGACGCACGCCGCCCTCGGGTTCCTTCTCCAGCCCGACCGCGCACTGCGGACTGGACCATGTAGGCTGAGCGAGTCATGCCTGCTTTGCGGGCCAGGCGGTCGATGGCTTCGATCTGGCTTTCGCGGGCGGTGATGTTCACGCGGACGGTCTTCTCGGGAGCCTCGGCGCTGACTAGAAATGCGACTGCACTCTTCATCGCAGGCTCGTGCGCGAGTTGGTCCAGTGTCGAGGGCTCCGGTAGTGCCTCGCCATCCTCGATCATTCCGGCGATATGCAGCGTCAGCGCTTCGACGGCCATCTCCCGCGCCTCTTCCAACGTTCTTCCCGCCGTAACGCAGCCGGGAAAGTCCGGAAAGCTCACGCCAAAATCCGATCCCTTGTCTTTGTGCAGATACGCAATGTACTCCATGACACTCCCACTCCATTTGGGACGCTCTTACCGCAACTTGATTGCCGCCTGCTTCTCGATACTCTTCAATGTGCCGATCGGGAGATCCCTCTTCGGATGCGGCACTGTGACCCGTCCAGTCTTCGTCGCATGCTTGAACTGCACATGACTGCCAACCTGCGCCACCTCGTACCATCCGTCGCCCACAAGCTGACGGATCACTTCTCGGCTGCTCATCCGGGCTCCAGGCTCTAATTATACACATTTAATACACACTTCTCCAAAGCCAGCGCGCTATCCACCTTTGCGTCGTGGACTTGCAGGCTAACGGCGGGCGAGGATTAGAGAATGGACAACCTGCCGACGGGCGAAGAGCGATCGAGTGCGAGAGCGGCGCAGAGCTTCGTGAAGTTCTTTGGATCGAACGTCGACAGGGCGGCGCGCATCGGGACGACTCTTTCTGCGGTACAGAAGGCGGGGAATCACAAGGTTTGCGCTTACCCGATCGGCAAGCGTCCGCGGCAGGTTCAAGATGGAGCGCTGATATTCATGGGCCGTTTGGTCGAAGGCCCGAACGACGTGATGATCTACGGCCGCGCGATTGCGAAGCACTATGAAGTGGGCGCAGACGACGCTACAGAAGCGGACATTCGTGCGCAGTATTGGCGCAGGAAATTTTCGCACTACATCCGCGTGCATAGCCCTGAGTTCATGGGTGGAACGCTGGCGCAGGGAGTGTCTCTGAACGAGTTGATGGATGTGCTGGGCGTCGAAGCGTTCGAGTCTACCCGGCGAAACTGGGAAGCGGGACGAGGCAATACTGATCCGAGACGCTCGATTGGGCCGCAGCCTGCCGTACTGCTGTCGGCACAGGGATCAGCGTGGATGAATGCCCAGCTTGAGGAGCGGTTCCGGAATCACGGGAAGCTCAGCCCGGCTGACCTGGCAGACGTTCGGTGACGCTCGATGGGGTCTGAGCCCTGCTACCATTAAGTGCTGACCCACTCATGACGACCCCCACCGCTTCCGTCTCCCCTATTCGCGTGCGCATCGCCCCTTCGCCCACGGGCGATCCGCACGTCGGCACAGCCTATATCGGATTGCTGAACTTCATTTACGCGCGCCAGCGAGGCGGGCAGTTCGTGCTGCGCATAGAAGACACCGACCGGACGCGCTTCGTTGCGACGTCCGAGCAGATGATCTTCGACTCGCTGCGGTGGCTCGGCTTGACATGGGACGAGGGCCCGGATGTGGGCGGGCCGTATGGGCCATACCGTCAGTCCGAACGCACGGAGATCTACCGCGAGCATATCGAAAAGCTGCTGGCCAGCGGACACGCCTACCGCAGCTTCGAGACGGCCGAGGAACTGGAGGCGATGCGCAAATCGCAGATCGCTGCCAAGCTGCCGCCGCGTTACAACGGGGCGCACCGCGAGCTTCCGCAGGCGCAAATAGACGCGTCCCTGGCCGAGGGACGGCCTTTCGTCGTGCGTCTGAAGGTTCCGGTTGAGGGCGAGACGAGCTTTCGCGACGAGTTGCGGGGCACGGTCACGTTTTCGCACAACAACGTGGACGACCAGGTGCTGCTGAAGTCGGACGGCTTTCCGACGTACCACCTGGCCAATGTCGTGGACGATCACCTGATGCGCATCACCGACGTGATCCGCGCCGAGGAGTGGATCTCGTCGACGCCGAAGCACGTGCTGTTGTACAAGGCGTTCGGCTGGGAGTTGCCGCGCTTCTGGCACATGCCGCTGCTGCGCAATCTGGACAAGAGCAAGATCTCGAAGCGCAAAAATCCTGTTTCGCTCATCTACTACCGGGAGAGCGGATACCTGCCGCAGGCGCTGCTGAACTTCCTGGGCCTGATGGGCGGAGGCATGGCGCAGCCCACCGAAGAGGAGATTGTGTCGAAGGGCATCAACAGCAAAGAGGGTGACATCTTCTCGTTGGCGGAGATGCTCGAGAAGTTCGACTTTCAGCGCATCTCGCTGGGCGGGCCGGTTTTCGATCTGACCAAACTGAAGTGGATGAACGGCGAGTACCTGCGCACGCTGCCCCCGGAGGGCTTCCTTCAGGCGCTGCGCGAGACGATCTTCTCCGACGAGCACCTGCAGCGCATCGGCTCGCTGGTGCAGACGCGCATCGAGACGCTGGCGCAGTTCGGCGACATGGCCGACTTCTTCTTCAAGGACGACGTGATGCCCGCACCGGAGGTCTTTGTGCCAAAGAAGCGCACGCTGGAAGAGACGCTCGCGTTTGCGGCCGAGCAGCTTGCGGTGCTGGAGGCGACCGATTTTACCGAGGAGGCGCTGGAGCCCGCGCTGAAGCAGCTCGGCGTCGACAAGGAGTGGGCCGTGAAGGACAACTTCATGCTGCTGCGGGCCATCCTGACGGGCAAAACCGCCAGTCCACCACTGCTGGAGAGCCTGATCGTCTTCGGCAAAGCGCGCTCGCTGGACCGGATGCGGCGCTTTTTGGAGACGCAGAAGAGGCTTGCCGGCGCAAGAAAATAGCTGCAAGCGGAGATCATTCTGGGCGGAATTCGCGGCCACGGGGTAAAGTGGATGCGAGCGCGCGCGGAGCTTGCACGCGTGCTCTAGCATGACCGAGCTTCGAGGGGACTGAAATGGGAAAGTGGACGCGACGGGATTTGGTGAAGGCCGGGCTGGCGGCATCGGCCGGGGTGATGGCAGGAAGTGAATTGCTGGGTGAGCCGCGAGCGGCGGAGGCTGCAGCGTTCATGCAGGGCAATACAAGTCTGCCTGTCGTGGATCCGGGAAACCCGATGCGCGAGCGGCTGCTACTGGATTTTGGCTGGCGCTTTGCGCTGGGCAACGCCAACGATCCGGACAAGGATTTCGGCTTCGGCAAGCTGCGTGGCACGGGGGCCTTTGCCAAGTCGGGCGCTGCGGGCGGGCCGGCGGCGCCGCGCTTCGACGATTCGGCATGGCGCAAGGTGGATCTGCCGCACGACTGGGCGGTGGAGCTACCCTTCGTTAACAATCCGATCCTGGTCGGACACGGCGCCAAGGCGCTAGGCCGGGAGTATCCGGAGACGAGCATCGGATGGTATCGCCGCGAGTTTTTCCTGCCTGCGAGCGATGCGAGGCGCCGCATCTGCGTGGAGTTCGACGGGATTTTTCGCAATGCGATGGTGTTCTTCAACGGCCACTACCTGACCCAGAACATGAGCGGGTATGCGCCGGTATCGCTGGACCTGACCGACTTTGCCAACTTTGGCGACAAGACAACGCCGTCCGGCGCTCCTGCCAATACTCAGCCTACGGGACGCAATGTGCTGGTGGTGCGGGTGGACGCGACGCTGGACGAGGGATGGTTCTATGAAGGTGCGGGAATCTATCGCCATGCATGGCTGACCAAGACCGCGCCCGTGCACATCACGCAGTGGGGAAACTACATACGCCCCGATTTTGGCAATGTGACTGGAGTTATTACCAGCAATTCGCAAGTGACGGTATTAGTGAACACAGAGGTTGCGAACGACACAGATGCCGACGTGGTTGGGCGAGTTCGGCTGGCGCTGGTGGATCCGGCGGGCAAGACGGTGGCTACGGCGGTGTCGGAGGACGCAACGGTCGAGGCACGCGACGCGCACACGTTTGCCATGCATACGCTGGTGTGGCACCCGCAGGTGTGGTCGCTGGAGACGCCGAGTTTGTACCACGCGGTGACGACAGTGGAGGTGGAGGGCAAAGTGGTCGACCAGGATTCGCCGACGTTCGGAATCCGCACGTTGCGATTCGATGCGGAGAAGGGATTTCTGCTGAACGGCAAGCCGGTGAAGATCAAGGGGACGTGCAACCACCAGGACCACGCAGGCGTGGGCGAAGCGATCCCGGACCGGATTCAGGCGTACCGGCTGGAGCGGCTGAAGTGGATGGGCTCCAACGGGTGCAGGACCTCGCATAATCCGCCGACGCCGGAGTTTCTGGATGCGTGTGACCGGATGGGCATGCTGGTAATGGACGAGACGCGGACCATGTCGTCGAGCCCGGAGGGGATGAGCGAACTGGAACGTCTGATCAAACGCGACCGGAACCATCCCAGCGTGGTGATCTGGTCGCTGGGCAATGAGGAGCCGGAGCAGGGGAATACACGCGGGGCGCGGATTGTGCGCACCATGAGGGCGCTGCAGCAACAACTCGACCCTTCGCGCATTTCGACGACGGCGATGAACAACAGCTATGGCGGCGTCGGTGTTTCGACGGTGGTGGATGTGCAGGGATTCAACTACAACGACAGCGAGATTGACCCATTTCACAGGGCAAACCTGCAGCAGCCGCTGATCGGCACGGAGACGGCGAGCACGGTGGCGACGCGCGGCATCTACGCCAACGATGCGGTGCGCGGCTACGTGAGTGCATACGACACGGAAAAGCCGCGTTGGGGAAATACGGCGGAGGAGTGGTGGTCGTTCTACGCTGAGCGCGAATGGCTGGCGGGCGGATTCGCGTGGACCGGCTTTGACTACCGCGGGGAGACGACGCCTTACAACTGGCCGTGCATCAGCTCGCATTTCGGGATTCTGGATACGTGCGGATTTGCCAAGGACACAGCTTATTACTACAAGGCGTGGTGGGGCTCGGAGCCGATGTTGCACCTGTTGCCGCACTGGAACTGGGAAGGGAAAGAAGGCCAGGAGATTGAGGTGTGGGCCTATTGTAACCAGGACAGTGTCGAATTGTTCCTGAACGGTGCAAGCCTGGGTTCGCAGCCGGTGAAGAAGAATGGGCACCTGGAGTGGAAGGTGAAATACGCGCCGGGCACTCTGGAGGCGCGAGCGAGCCAGGGCGGTCGCGTGGTGCTGACGGAGAAACGCGAGACGGCCGGGCCGGCGGCGAAGATCGTTGCAGTGGCCGACCGGTCGAACATCGCGGCGGATGGGCAGGATGTGACGGTGATCAATGTGTCGATCGTGGACGCGCAGGGCCGGCCAGTGCCGACCGCAAGCAACAAGGTGACGTTTGCGGTGAATGGGCCGGGCGCGGTTATCGGCGTAGGCAATGGCGATCCGAGCTGCCACGAACCGGACAAGGCCAGCGAACGCAGCGCGTTCAATGGACTCTGCATGGCTATCGTGCAGAGCAAGCGAGGCCAGGCTGGGCAGATTGCGGTGACGATTACCGCAGGCGGATTGGAGCCGGCGACGGTCGCAGTGACGAGTGCTGCTGGATCGATGATTCCTGCCGTTGAGTAGCGATTAGCGATCACGCGAGCGCGTGCTTTATCCTTAATGGATATGAGAAACATGCTGCTTCGCGTGGCGCTGGTTGTGGTATGGATGGGCTTGGGTGGAATGCAGATGGCGCGTGCGGTCGAGGTGAAAGTCTCGGCGCAGGCGTTGGAGCGGACGTTGCGCGCGCAGTTGTTCAATGGTCCGGAGGGCCGCTACTACATGCGCGGGGACGCGACTTCGGCGTGCTATGTGTATGCGGAAGCGCCGCATGTTTCGTTCAAGGACGATCGCGTGGTGGTGCACGTGCACACGAGGGCGAAGCTGGGGACCGCGGTGCATGGAGCGTGTCTTGGCTTGACGCTGACGACCGACGCAGACGTTTCGTTGATCCCGGATGCGCAGGGGGAGTCGGTGGGTTTTCGCGACGCGCGGATCGAGCGGCTGAGCGAATCGAAGGAACTGAACTTTCTGCTGGAGCCGTTCCTAAGCCACAAGCTGCCATCAGAGATGAAGGTGAATGCCGCGGATCTGATGCGCAAGGTGCTGACCCAGTCGGTGGCGACGACCGGGTACGCGTTGACCCTGAACTCGTTGAAACTCCATTCGATGCAGGTTGATCACAATACGCTGGTGTTGGATGTGGATGCGGATATGAGCGTCGACTGAGCGGCTGGCGGGCAGCTATTCAAACTACCCTGAAACTCGAGGAACGGATGTGGCGGCTTTGTCTTGCGCGGAGGTTAGCGGAAGGACCAGGTGCGCACGGGGCCGACATCGACGTGCACGAACTGCGAGACCGGGTAGAAGCCGACCCCGCCGGCGTGGAGGGCCAGGGCGGCGTTGCGCAGGGCGCGGGTGCTGACGCCGGGGACGCGAATATCGATGGCCTTGGCGAGCATGTGCTGGCTGTGTTCGGCGACGCCGGTGTCGGGGCCCAAATTGCGCAGGAAGCTGTTGCTCTCTGGAGTACGGTAGCCGCAGATGATGTCGATGATGCCGTTGGGGCGGCCGAGGCGCGTCATGATGGCGTGGAGGACGTCGAACTCCTTGGGGTCGTAGCTGCTGACGTCCTGGGTGCGGTGGTCGCGCAGGAAGTAGTTGAGCTGGTCGAGCGCGGCGGGGATGTAGGTGTCACCGACGCGATAGACGATGTCGATGTCCTCCCCGGTGTGGAGATGGTGCATACGCAGGTGATACTGCGGGAGGGAAGCCGAGGTTGTGGCGCGTCTTAGACTGGCGGTTCGGAGGCTTTCGGCGCCGGAACCTGCGGCCAATCCCAAGGAAAGTGTGGCCATGGCCGCAATGGCCGCAATTCGGTTACTGAATATCATTCGCGTTAATTCTCCCTGGGGCAGAGTGCTGTGAATCCGCATATGCGAATGAGTTTTGCGTTCCTCGATTCACATCCCCAGTTTATCGCGGGCAACGGGTGTGGGCAGTGGCCCGTTTGGGTGATCCTTTTGTCGCAATGGTTGCAAGGCGGAGGGGACGGGCAGGCGCGGCTGTGGCACTCTTAATGCATGACCCTTGATCCGATCCAGATTCGCGTGCTTGGCGCATTGATAGAGAAAGAGATAGCTACACCGGAGAATTACCCGCTCTCGCTGAATGCGCTGGTGAACGCATGCAACCAGCGGTCGAGCCGCGATCCCGTGATGAACCTGACCGAAGACGAGGTGCGGCAGGCGCTGCATACGCTGGAAGATATGGGGCTGACGGCGGTGGTGCGGGACAGTCGCGTGGCCAAGTACGAGCACCGGATCCGCACCGTACTGAACCTGCGCCGCGACGAAACGGCAGTGCTGTGCCTTCTGATTCTGCGTGGGCCGCAGACGCCGGGGGAGCTGCGTGCGCGGGCGGACCGGCTGTACAGCTTCGACGGGCTGGATGCGGTGGAGAGCACGCTGGGGCGTCTGATGGCGCCGGCGGCTTCGAGTGATGAGAATGGCGGGGCGCAAGATTTGCGGCCGCTGGTGGTGATGCTGCCGCGGCAGCCGGGCTCGCGGGAGGCGCGCTACGCGCATCTGCTGGGCGGGGCGGTGGAGGCTACGGTACAGGATTCCAGCGGCGAAGTTCGGCAGGCTTCGGCTGCGGGGCCGACGCTTGCGGCTCGCATTGCGGGGTTGGAGGCGGAGGTTGCGGCGCTGCGCGAAGCCGTCGCGCGGATTGAGGAGCGGCTGGCCGGCTCGTAGCTGCTTGCCGCCGTTTATACTTTGCGGCATGGGAGAGGTGCGGGAGTTGCTGCGCGCAAGACCCTGGGGGTTGACCCAGTCGCGCATGCTAGCCCACGAGATCGGCGACTACAAGCCGTCGCTGCGCGCTCTGGTGGGCGAACTATTCGGCGAAGATGCAAGGCTGCGCCAGCGGGCGGCCGACGTGGTGCGGCGGATCACGGATGAGGATGCGGTTCCGCTGGAACGGTATGCCGATGAGCTGGCCGGGCTGCTGGAGTCGTTGCCGATTGAGGAGGCGCAGACGCGCTGGCACCTGGCTCTGGCCGTTTCGCGCGTGGCCCATACCCGGGAGCAGAGACTGCGCGCGGCACGCACCCTGTCGCTGATGACGGAGGGCGAGAGCAATGCCGTGCGCTGCGCGGCGATGGAGGGAATGGCAACGCTTGCGCTCAAAGAGCCTTCGCTGCGTGATGAGGCCGAGGCGCTGGTGGAGCTGTTCCTGTGGAACGGCACCCCGGCCATGAAGGCCCGCGCGCGACACATGCAGAAGCTGTTGGCGAGGAAGTTTGGGGAGCGGTGAGGGCGAAAATGACTATAATGGTCATTTTAGGGGGTGCGCAATGGCGAGCTGGGGAATTGCGGAGTTGAAGGCGAGGGCGAGCGAGGTGGTCGAAAGCGCGCAGACCAAGGGGCCGCAGGAGATCACGCGGCATGGCAAGCGGGTGGCGCTGCTCGTTTCGCCGGAGGAGTGGGAAAAAAGGAACCGTACGCCCGCGCAGAATGCCCGAACCATGTCCGAGTTTTTCAAGAGATCGCCGCTGGTGGGTTCCGGCATCGAACTGCGCAGGTCGCGGTCGAAGGCGCGAAAGGTCGAGCTTTGAAATACCTGCTGGATACGGATGTTGTCTCGCAATACAAGAAGCTGCCTCCCAATCCTCGCGTCGACGCCTGGATGCAACGCACCGACGACCGCGAGATGTACATCAGCGAGATCACATTCGCGGAACTTTGGTACGGAATCCACCTTTTGCCACCAGGCAAGCGGCGGTCGGACCTGGAGAACTGGGTGGAAGGCGATCTCTACATGCAGTTCTTCAACCGCGTCGCCTGCATGGGCCTTGGGGTTGCGAAGCGATACGGAAGCCTGATGGCACGAGCGGAAAAGAAGGGCTTCTCTCCGAGCGCGATGGATGTTCTGATCGCCGCGATTGCCGTGGATAACGGAATGATTGTCGCTACGCTGAACCGGAAGGACTTTGAGCGGCTGGGTGTCGAGTTGGTGGAGTTCTGAGGGCCCGCGTGCGCGTGGGCGCTTGAAGTTCGCTAGATGCTGGTTATATAACCCAAAGACACAGCTGGTCTGTTCCTAGACGCCTCATAGGCGAAGCCCTCTCGATGCAGATAATCGAGAAATGCCTTGACTTCGTATTCCTTGACGTATCTGGCCAGAATGACTTGGCCATCGCCGGCGTAGCAGAACTGAAGCATCTCCGCGCCACTATGACCGTTGGCTGCGTATCCAAATCCATAGATCTGCGAACGGTCATACCAGGTTTGATTGACTGGAATTCCTAGAATTCGAGTGACGATGCATAAGCCGTCCGAACGGAACTGAACCCATTTCTTGATCGGACGGAGCCCCTCGAACAGCCGGTAGAACCGCACCTCCGATCCACTCTTCCCGTGTTTTGCCGTATATCGAAGCATGAAATGGTTGAGGCCACCTCTCGGTGGCCTCAGTTTACCGCATTGATTCGAACGACTGTTCAGTCGCCGGCGACGGTTTCTTCGATGTTGCTGACGACTTCGGCCTTCGGAGCGGCGGCGGGTTTGATACCGCCGAGGCCACCGATTTCGCCGATGGCTACGAAGCCTGCCGGGGCTTCGGGTTCCTTGAGGACTTCCTTGCGGTAGAGCTTGGCCATGCGGGCGTTTTCGGCATCCTGCTTGAGCTTGGCGTCGCGGGCGCGAATCTTTTCCTCGCGCGCGTTCTTGGCGACGCCGGACTTCTCGAAGGTGTCGTTGGCGGCTGCGTTGACATGGGCCTCATTGAGCACGAGGTCGTACTTGTCCGTTGTATCCAAGCCGACCTTCTTGCCGCCGGCGAATATCTCGTGACGCCCGTGCTCTTCGTACCACTTGGTGAGGGTGGAGGTCATGTGCATCTTCTCGATGATGTTGCGCCAGCCGACGCCGGTGTTGTAGGCGCAGAAGGAGATTTCGCCCTCCTGAGTGGCGTACGGGATGATGCACTGTTCGGTGCGGCGGAAGTCGTAGTTGAAGAGGTCCTGGAACCACATGCCGGCGATGAAGAGGAAGTTCCAGCGGTCGGCGCGGCGCTTGTTGATGTCTTCCATGGTGCGGTCGCCGGTGACCTTGCCGTAGTCGCGGCCGCTGGCGCCGAAGCACTTGTCGAACTTCTGCAGCAGGTCGACGATCTTAAAGTGGGTGGGTGCTTTATTGGGCTCGTAGTTGCGCAGCAGCGCGAGGCCAGCGCCGATCATGGTGAGGACCTTGCCGCGGGCAGCGTCGTTGACGCGGGCGATGTCCTTGGCCAGGCGGTCGGCGTTGAGGAACGCGGTGACGGGGACGGCTTCCTTGGTCTCCTTGTCGATCATCAGCGCCATGCCGATGCCGCAGTTGGGATGGCAGCCGCAGGAAAGCTGGCCCCAGTCATGATTTGGACCGTGAACCAGGTCGGCCCAGTCGGAGAAGGTGGACATGAAGGAGATGGGGAACCAGTCGCGGATGGGCTCGCCGAGGCCGGTCTGGTCCTTGACGTCGTGGGCCATGTGCGAGAGGGTGTAACGCTGGGCGGCGCGGCGCTCGTCGGAGACCGCTTCGTCACGGCCGGTGAAACTGACCGGCTGGAAGCTGAGGAAGTTGATCTTCTTCGGGTTGTCCAGCGCGAACTGGATGATGTTGCCGACCTGCTCGTTGTTGATGCCGTTGATGATGGTGGTGACGGGGACGATGTCCACCCCGGCCTCGTGCAGGTTGTGAATGGCCTGGAGCTTGACGTCGAACGCATTGCCGACCTTGCGGTGCGAGTTGGCAGCGTTGCCGATGCCGTCGAACTGGAGGTAGACGTAGCGCAGGCCGGCCTCAGCCGCGGCCTTGGCGAACTCCTTGGACTTGGCAAACTCGATGCCGTTGGTGGCGGCCTGGACGGAGTTGTAGCCAACCTTGCGCGAGTAGGCGACGGCGTCGAGGAAGTAGGGAGACAAGGTGGGCTCGCCGCCGGAGAACTGGACGCTCATCTGCCGCTTGGGCTTGATGGTGATGGCGTTGTCGAGCATGGTCTTGATCTCGTCCCAGGTGAGTTCGTGGACGAAGCCAACCTGGTTGGCGTCCATGAAGCAGGGATCGCACATCATGTTGCAGCGGTTGGTCAGGTCGATGGTGAGCACGGAGCCGCGGCCGTGGGTGACGGTGGACGTTCCGTGGTTGTGCAGGCGACTGTCGTTGTGGGCGCGGATGTCGCGGCCGGGGAAAGTCTCTTCCAGGTGCTTGAACATGGGCGGGTCGATGGACATGACGTCCTCGAAGTGGCCATGGATGGGGCAGTCCTTCACCATCATGATCTTGCCGTCGCGCTCGATGATCTGGGCCTTGATCTCGCCGACCTTTTCGTTGAGCAGGATTTCGTGAGGCAGTTTGCCGTCGACGATCTGCTGGCGAATCTCCGGGACACACTTCGGACAGAGAGAGTCGGTGGTGCGCGGCCAGCCCAGGGGCGGCTTCTCTTTCTGGTAGGACTTGAGCAGGGGTTTGTCGCTCCACTTGGGCGTAAAGCTCGGGGTGTCGGCCACCAGCGAGTTCAGCCGGTTGTAGACAACCCATCCGCCCTTGGCGGTCTGAACCAGAAGTTTTTCGAATACCTTTGCGCGCTTTGCCATGTGTGTGTTTCTCCTGAAGGAAGATTGGTCAGTGCAAGCCGGGCGCAATTATCCCCGACCGCAGCAGATGGAGGCGAGCAAGTGATTCAAGAAACCAGCGAATGGGTGGGATGTTACTGTTTCGACGGGCGATCCTGCTATCAAGTGAGATGCTCTCCAGTTACCAGAGTACCCACGCGGCGTCAGGTTCCGAAGGAGGGATTAGCGAACGGCAATATGTTGCATTGAATGGGGAAAGCGGGCGGCGAATGGAGCGTCGGAAGGCCGACGGATGGGTGTTACCGCTGGAGACCTGGTTGAGGCTGTACTGCGCGAAGATGACGCGGACAGTCGCGAATGAATTTTGTTTTTGAGTGCGGTTTGCATCCGGCGAATGGAACCGGCATCGCGATTACCAATCAGGCACTAAGCCCTCGATAACACGATTCGCTCATTGACCCGGGCTTTTTTGCATCTACATACTGGATAGTGGAGATGTGTGGGCCTATGTCGAACGGCGAGCCGAGAAGCTGGGAGCAACAATTTCGTGAGGGGATTGCGCGCGCCGAGGAAGAGCTTCATCGGGCGCTGACCTACATCAACGACGAGGTGGTGCCGGAAGTGCGGCGCAACGGGTCAGAGGCGCTGCGGGCCGCAGCCATCGAGTTGCAGAAGCTGGCACAGCGTATGGACGATCACCGGGCTGCGGCCGCAGCAACAAAGCCCCCGCCGGGCAAGGACCAACCGAAGCCTTGACTCCCATTGCATACTGTCGCCGCAGCAGGGCCGCCGGGCCGGGCCGGGTGTTCGTCCGGACGAGTGGAACGGCACTGTTTCTGGCGCTGGCGCTGGGCGCTGTGGGTTGCCATCACAAGACTGCGACAGCGTCTTATCCGTCGCCACCACCGCTTGCGCCGGAGAGTAACGGCAATGAGGCGGGAAGCGTGGCGCCGAGCCGTCCGGCTGCGAGCCATGGAGGCACGCCGAGCGAATCTGCGGGAACGGCGCCTGCCAATGCTGAACTGGAGCCGCACGGCAAGCCGATATCGATTGAGGTCGGAGTGGCGAGCTGGTATGTGCCAACCTATGCCGGCGCCAAGGCGGCCGACGGCACTATCTACGACCCCAACGGGATGACAGCCGCGCACCGCACGCTGCCGCTGGGAGCAATTGTCCGGGTAACGAACCTGACCAACAACCAGTCGGTGATGGTGCGCATTAACGATCACGGGCCGTTCTATGGGGACCGCATCATCGATCTCTCGCTGGCCGCGGCGAAGGTGATTGATGTCTATCGCGCGGGAACTGCGAAGGTGCGGCTGGAAGCCTATGCGCCGCCCGGCGGATACGATCCCGCAGGCAGGTGGTGTGTGCAGATTGGCGCGTTTCTGGATTCGGCGGACGCGATCCAACTGAAGAACGATCTGGTACGGCGCTACGCCACGGCCAAGGTGATCGAGTTTCAAGGGGCGACGGGATATTGGGTGCGGATTACGCCGAACAACCCCGATCGCGCGACCGCGGACAGAGTTGCCGAGAACATTCACATCCCGGACCCGGGTGCGCAGCCCTACATCGTTCGACTTAACTAGGGGCCAGTTCCGGGGCTATTTGCTGGGTGCCAGGTTGAGCGCAGGTGGGCCGTAGTAAGGCAACTTCTGCTGCTCCACGGTAGCGCGCTTGACGCCAATGTCGTCGAAGAGAAGGCTGGGCGCGATGGTGGTGGTGGGTATGGCGCCGAGCGAGTTGGACACGTACTCGTCATCGCCGGCGGCGACGATGTCGGAGCGCAGGCTGCGGTTATCCAGCTCGTCGAAGACCGCTCCGCGCACCAACTGGCGAGTGCCGTCGGGATGCACCAGGTAGAGCAGGCGCGGGGACAGCGCTCCGCCGAGCGTTTCCACGGCATAGACATCGCGGTCTTGTTCCTTGGCCATCGCGAGCAGGCGCGCGTTCATTTCGGCGGCGCTGAAAGGATGAGTCGACTTGAAAATCATGACGCCCTCATGCGCGTGCGCGGGTTGGGCAAGGGCTGCGCGGCCGTGTCCGTTCGACTCGGGAAAATCCCGGATCGGCGTGCGGCCGATGAGGTAATTTTCCAGCTTGCCGTTGACGGCAACGGCTACCGCCTGCGCCGGCACGCCTTCGTCATCTACCGCGTAAGCGCCCAGCAACCCGCGGCCGGCAAAGGCCGTGGTTAGCGGGTCGTCGGTTGCGTTGAGAAAATCAGGCAGCACGCGGGCATGGAAGCTGGAGGTGTATGCTCCCTGGGTGCGCGCGGTGGTGCCCATCTCGGGGCGGTTGGCCTGTACGTTGGGAACGAACAGTGAGTTCATCACATCGGCGGCCGCGTCGCCGCTGAACAGCACCGGACCGTGGTAGTCCTCCGCCGAGACGACTGGCGCATTACGCAGCGCCTGCAGGCTCTTCAGGTTGTCGATGGCGCGACGGCGGAAGGCGGGCCCGGATTCCAATTCCTTTGCGGTCACCCCAACGGTGCCATTCTCGCGGGTGATTTCCATGCCATCGGCTGCCTGGCCGGCCACGGAGATGTTGGCGGCGTAGCCGGTGTATCCCTGGCGCACAACTGTCCCTTCGGTATTGACCAGGTAGCGATTCACGGCCAACCCGCGCACGTTGGCGTTGGAATCCTGCACATCTGCAGCCGAGGCGTTGACTGCGGGGTCGGAGGCATAAAGGCCGCTGGCTTCCACAATGCGGCGTTTCCATTCCGTACGGTCGAGGTCGAGGGAGACCAGCGGACCGATGTGCACGACCGGCTTGGCCGGGGCAAAATCCTTCTCCGTGGGCGGCGTCTCGAAGCGCTTCAACGCGGCTTGCTTGGCCGCGTAGGCGCGCAGGGCATTCTTGTAAGCCTCGTCGGTAGCAAACCAGAGGCACGAGCGAATGGCCTCGGGGTTGTTGTCAGTCGGCGCCAATGCGATGGTGCCGTCGCCGCGGACGCTGCTGGAGTCAGTCTGATAACCGCCCATGCGGACGGTGACGCGCACCACCCTCTGGTGGTTGGATTGCTCCTGCACCAGCGCACCGTAGTTGGCGATGGCCTCGTAGGTGGCTACGTCATCCAGACGGTACTCGATGAAGTAAGGCCGCTCCATGCCGGGCAGCAGCAGTTGCGCCTGTTCGCGGTCGAGCTCGGCCTGCATGGCGCGCAGCACCGGGTCGTCCTTGGCCGTATCCTGCGCGTTCGCCGCATATCGAACGGGCGATGCCGCAATCAGGATGCATGCTGCGTAAACGGCGGCTCGGAAGTTCCTCGTATGTAATTGGGTCAGGAGCATATCGACTAATTCGCTCCTTTTTTGGAGTTTGAATCGTCTGCCGGATGGGGGGGCGGAGAGAGAATTGGGGGGCGGGCCGTGCCCTGGGCCTGGCGCTGCGTCTCGATCGCACTGACCAGCATCGCGGGGGCCACTGCACTCACCGGGATATTGCCGGACTCTGCGCCGCAGATGCCGTTGAACACGTCCTGCTTGTCGCTGGTCGCCAGGATGCTGTTGAGCGCGGCCTGCGGCGTGCCGACGATGCTGACCCCACGCACCAGCTCATCGGGGCGACCGTCGACATAAACGCGGTAGACCACCAGGGGAATCACCTGGAAGGCCTGGGGTGAACGGCGCGTGGTGACCGCGAAGCCGGAGGAGATGTCTTCGAAGTAGAGACCATACGCCTTGCCTTGCTTCTTCGCCTCGGCGATCAGCATCGCGCGCAACTCGCTCTCCGGCACGGTCTTCGATGAGGTGACGATGAGATTGCCCTGGCGTCCGGTGGGCATGTGGCCCACTTCGGCACGTCCGTGACCGTTGCTATGGGAGACGCTGGCGATGGGCAGGCGCGACATCAGAAAGGTCTCAAGGACGCCATTCTGGATCAACTCGACGCGCCGTGCGGCCTGGCCCTCGTCGTCGTAGTCGTAGTGGCCGCTGAGCCATGTGCCCTGAAATGTGGCGAGGGTTGGATCGTCGGCGACGCTGAGGAACGACGGCAGAATGGGCTTGCCGAGCAGCTTGGTGAAGGTCTGGCCCTCCTCGTCGCCCCGCTGACGCTGGCCTTCGAGCCTGTGCCCGAGCACTTCGTGGAAGAAGACCGCTGCGGCGCGCCCGCTAAGGATGGCAGGTCCGTCAAACGGCTCGGTCACCGGCGCCTGGCGCAGGTCTTCCAGGTTCTTTGCCATCGCGACGGCCTTGTCCATCAGCGTCTTCTGGTCGGGCAGGTGGGCGGGGGAGTCGGCCTCGAAGGTCTCGTCGCGACCCAGATCCATGCCGTCGATCGCGCGGGTGTGAGCAACAATCACAAGCCTGGCTACGTGGCTGGGGTTGTTCACGCGCGCGCCTTCGGAGGAAACGAAGTAGTCGGTCGCGTTGGTGGCCTCAAACTCCACCTGGTCGGTAAAGATGTCGGGGTATTGCGAAAACAGGCTGGAGATCTCGCGCAGGCGCCGCTCCCACGCGGCGCGGTCGACGACCAGCGCGGGCGCGGGCGGAAGCAGGTCTGTTTTCGGCTGCTCTTCGCTGAAGTCGGCCGATACATCTTCCTCCTTCGCGCGCACCTGCTGCTCGGTCTTGACCTTGAGGTAGCCATCGAGGGCACGGGCGTATCCACGGTTGGTCGCGTACCAGAGAGAACGCGCGATAGCGTCGGGGTCATCCGTGAGGGGAAGCGACATCGTGGTCAGCGCGCTGGTGCGGTGATCGCCATGGGTGTTGTCTTCGCCGGGGCTGCCCAACCGCACCTGCACGTCGACCGAACGGCGGCGGACCTCGTTCGAACTGACAATCGCCCCGTACTCCGCCGCAATGCTCACGGAGGTGGCGTCGTCCACCGCATAGCTCAGGAAGTAGGGCTTGGGCTGTTGCGCTGCCGCGGCTCCGCCGGTTCCCAGAGCAGACATCGCCCGCTTCAATTCGGCATCCAGCGCGTTTACCAGCGGAGCTTCGCCGGCGACGGAGCTGGAGGTTGCTGCAGCGCTCGCCGGCGCGGCATCGGAGGCGGCCAGCGCCGTATGCTGCGGAACCAGCGCCACAGCGATGAGCCCGGCAAGGAAGGCGCCGGCAAGAATCAGAGTTCGATTGGTGGTATGGGTCTTGCGATGTTCCATTGGGCCTGTCTTAGGGTTAGCCTGCGTTTACCAGCCTACGGGAATGCTACACCGGATTCAGCACCGGGCGCTTTGCTTCTTGGTACGGCGATGCGGCACACTGGAACTCGCTCTCGCGGAGATGAACTAAATGCGGTATCGCGGCACCCTGGTCCTGATGGTCGCGCTTTTAGCAGGCCTTGCGCTGACTGCCAGCCGGCTTGGGTATAAGACTCCCACCGAGGCAAAAGCGGAGCAGTTCGCCATACACAACACAACGGCTTATACGCTGCCGCCCAAAGAGCTTGAGAAGGCGATCGCGCTGAACCGCACGCGGATGAACCTCGAGGTGACAGGGGACGTCTGGATGCTGGCCGAGCTGCTGTTGATCCTCGCGGTGGGCGCGGCAGCGCGCATACGGGACGTTGCGGTTGCGATGTCGAAGAACCGGCGGGCGCAGGGATTCAGCTTCGTTTTCCTGCTGCTCCTGCTCATTCATCTGCTGAATCTGCCGCTCGGCATTTACGGGCATCATGTTGCGCTCAGCTATGGGCTTTCCGTGCAGGGGTGGGGGAGTTGGCTGGCGGACAAAGGGAAGTTGTTCGCGCTGGAATGGTTGATCGGCGGGCTACTGGTGATGCTGATGTTCTGGGTCATCCGCAAGTCGCCGGCGCGCTGGTGGTTCTGGTTCTGGATTCCGGCGGTTGTCTGCGTAATTGCGGGAGTATTTGTCACGCCGTATGTCATCGACCCGATGTTCTACAGGTTCGAACCGCTCGGCAAAACCGATCCGGCGCTGGTGCAGCGGCTGGAGCAGGTGGTTGCGCGCGGGGGCATTGCGATTCCGCCGGACCGGATGTTCCTGATGAAGGCGAGCGCCAAGTCGACCGAGCTGAATGCCTACGTCACGGGATTCGGCGCGTCGAAGCGCGTGGTGGTGTGGGATACGACCGTCGCCCGGTCAACCCCTGACGAGATTGCGTTCATCTTTGCCCACGAGATGGGCCACTATGCGCTGGGACACGTGGTGTTGGGTGTGGGGCTCTCGTGCCTGGGAATGCTGCCGTTGTTCTGGCTGGGTTATCACGGCGTGGGCTCGTTGCTGGCGCGGTATGGGACAGCGTGGAGGATTCCGTCACAGCAGGACTGGGGCGCGCTGGTGGTGCTGGCGCTGGTGCTGCTGACGCTGTCGGCGATCTCCGATCCTGTTTCGAATGGCATCAGCCGGATGATCGAGCACAATGCGGATGTGTACGGGCAGGAGGCCGTCCACGGCATTGTGGCGGACCCGCAAGCAGTCGGGCTGCGGACTTTTCAGGTGCTGGGCGAGGATTCGCTGGACGACCCTACACCGCACCCGCTGTTCGAGTGGTGGTTCGATACGCATCCGACGACGCGGTTCCGCGCAGCGTTTGCGGGGGCGTACGATCCGTGGGCTGCGGGTGAGGCGCCCAAGTATTTTGCCAAGTGAGCACGAACGAGCTTAACTCCGATCGATGTGGATGAAGCACCGATCTGGGTTCAAAATGCGATGACAATTTGCTTCAATCGGTGGAATCCGTGTGAATCGGTGTTAAGGTTTTCTGTATGAGTGCTGATTGTCTGTTCTGCAAAATCGTCGAGGGAAAGATCCCGGCGAAGCGGCTGTTTGAGGATGATCTATGCCTGGGCTTCGCGGACATTAATCCGCAGGCGCCGACGCATCTGCTGATCATTCCAAAGGAGCATATTGCGTCGCAGGCGCATGCCGAGGCGGAGCACGCGGCTCTGCTTGGGCACCTGGTGGCCACAGCTGCCGAAATGGCGCGCGGCGCGGGGCTCGAGCGGGGGTACCGCGTCGTCATCAACACTGGTCCGGACGGCGGACAGACCGTTGACCACTTACATCTGCATCTGCTCGGCGGGCGGCACATGGGTTGGCCTCCGGGCTAGATAAGCCTGAGAGTTTCGAGATAGATAAGGGATAATAAGAACGGTTACGCGGAGTATGCCGCGCCGTGGCTGCTCTCTGGAGGGAACGACTCTTGTCTTTGGAATCCGCGCCATCGCAATCCGGCTCTGTTGCTGCGGAAGCGGCGGTCTCCAGGGTCGACGGCCCGGGGGATCGGGCGGCGCCGAGCGTTCCTCTCTGCGTGGACCTGGATGGCACGCTGGTGAAGTCGGATACGCTGCTGGATACAGTGGTTGTCCTGGCCCGCCACAGTCCCGGCTCGCTGCTGCGGTTTCCCCGGTGGATCAGCCAAGGCAAGGCGGTGTTCAAGCGGCAAGTGTCGTCGCGAGCAGCGATCGATGTCGTGCATCTGCCCTACAACCAACCGCTGCTGGAATACCTCAGACAGCAGTGTGCCGAAGGGCGAATGATTTACCTCGCGACCGGAGCGGACACGTTGCTGGCCGAGCGTGTGGCCGCGCATCTCGGCATCTTCGCCGGCGTTCTCGCCTCCGATGGCAGCGTCAACCTGACCGGGCACAATAAGCTGGCGGTATTCCAGGAACGATTTCCGGCAGGATTCTGCTACATCGGAAATGCGCGGCCAGACTTGCCCTTGCTGACGCATTGCGTGCAGCCCATGCTGGCGAATCCGCACGGCAGCCTGCGCGCGGGACTGCGTTCGGCTGGGGTCGAACCCGTGCGGACCTTCAGCGACCAGGTGTCACCAGCGAAGGCCTGGCTGCGCGCCCTCCGGCCGCACCAGTGGGCCAAGAATGTGCTGATCTTCCTGCCGGTCCTGCTGGCCCATGTGCGTGCCGCAGGGCCGGTGCTCGCGGTGTGCCTGGCGTTCCTCAGCTTCGGGCTGGCGGCGTCGGGGACCTATATCTTCAACGATCTGCTGGATCTGGAAGCGGACCGCCATCATCCCCGCAAGCGGCGGCGGCCGTTTGCCGCGGGAGACCTGTCGCCCATCGCAGGCGTGGCCACGGTGGTCGTGCTGCTGGCGTTGGCGCTCGCTATCGCTGTGCTGTTGCCGCGCGTTCTGATGACCCTGTCTCCCCAGTTTCCGGCGGGCGGCCAGGGCAGTTTTCTGGAGTGGCTGGTCATCTATGTGGTATCGACGACGGCGTATTCGCTGCGCCTGAAGCGGATGGTGCTGGTGGATGTGTTTGTCCTGTCAGGTTTGTACACCATTCGGATTCTCGCGGGTGCGGCAGCGGCCGGCGTGCCGGTATCTCCCTGGCTCGCGGCGTTCAGCATCTTCTTCTTCCTGTCGCTGGCGTTTGTGAAGCGCTTCTCCGAGCTGGAAGGCCTGCGCAGCCGGGGCGAGGGCGCGGGGTCGAATGCCGTCAAGGGCCGCGGGTATCGAGTCTCCGATCTGGAGCAAATCCGTAACTTCGGAACCGCCAGCGGGTACGCCTCGGTCGCTATCTTCCTGCTCTATGTCTTTGAGGTCGCGAGCGGTCTTTATCTGCACAGCACGCGCCTGTGGTTGCTGGCTCCAGTTCTGTTGATGTGGATCAGCCAGCTGTGGCTGCTGGCGGCGCGCGGCGATCTGCACGAAGACCCTGTGGTCTTTGCGATCACAGACAAACGCAGCCTGCTGCTGGGCGCGGTTGTGGTGGCAATTGTGCTGTCGGCGCTGTGAGGCGCGATACACTAGGAGGCAGAAATAACGTCATAGCACTCGCCTGCCACGGCCTGAAGTATCCATGAACGAAGCCATCCCCCAACTCTCCAGCTACGACGAACCTTCTTTGGACGCGGCCTTCGCCACGCTTGGCGAAGAGGTTGGCAGCGAGACCGCTTCTCTCGCCGACATAGAAGCATTTCGCCTGCGCTGGCTGGGCCGCAAGCAAGGTCGGCTGAAGTTGATCAGCGACGCCTGGCTGAAGTCGGCGCCGGCCGAAGCACGCAAGCCGCTGGGCATACGCTTCAACCAGTTAAAACAGCAGATTGAAGCGGCACTCGCGGACGCTGAAGCGGCTCCCGCGAAGCCTCGGGCAAACGCCGGGATCGACATCACGTTGCCGGGCAGCGTGCGCACGCCCGGGATCGAGCATCCGCTGCTGAAGACGATGACCCAGATCGTCGCGGTGTTTCATCATCTCGGCTACTCGACCGCGCTGGGACCGCAGGTTGAAAGCGATTTCTACAACTTCGAGGCGCTGAACTTCCCGCCTAACCATCCCGCGCGCGACACTCAGGACACGCTGGTGCTCGCCGGGCAGCAGGCCAAGCCATCGCGCGACCGGTTGCTGATGCGCACGCATACGTCGCCGGTGCAGATTAGGACGATGATCGCGAATCCGCCGCCGATCCGCATTGTGGTCCCGGGCAAAGTGCATCGCAACGACGCCGCCGACGCAACCCACTCGCCGGTCTTCCACCAGGTGGAGGGCCTGTGCGTGGACGCCAACATCACCTTCTCCGATCTGAAGGGAACGCTCGACCACGCCATGAAGGAGTTGTTCGGCTCGGACGTGAAGACACGGTTCTTCCCCAGCTTTTTCCCGTTCACCGAGCCGAGCGCGGATGTGCAGATCAGTTGCATCTTCTGCGCGGGCGCGGGCTGCCGCAAGTGCAAGCACTCCGGCTGGATTGAGTTGCTGGGCTGCGGCATGGTCGACCCCACCGTTTTCGCCGCGGTCACCGGGGAACGCCGCAAGCTCAACCCTGCGGACGACGCCTACAACCCGGAAAATGTCACCGGTTTCGCCTTCGGCATGGGCGTCGAGCGGATTGCGATGATCCAGCACGGCATCTCCGATATTGGCCAGTTCTACTCAGGCGACATGCGGTTCCTGGAGCAATTCGGATGAAGCAGCAAGTCAGCGAGTCAGCAAGTCAGCGAGTCAGCGGGAGAACGCGGCACTTTCGCGATCCTATCGCCTGGCAGAAGTCGATGCGTTTAGCTCGTGAGACCTATCGGATAACGGCGGCCTTTCCAAAGAACGAACAGTTTGGCTTAATTGCCCAAATGCGGCGGTGTTCCGTTTCAATTCCCAGCAACATCGCAGAGGGTCATGGAAGACTGACTGACAAAGGGCTACGTGTTTTCATCGCCCAGGCCCGTGGTTCGACTTTTGAACTGGAGACGCAGATGCAGCTAGCGTCTGACTTGGGATACTGTGCAGAGGATGTAGCAAACGCGTTGATTGGAGACTGCAACGAAGTCGTCGCACGCATATTGAACGGACTCCTGAGGGTCCTGGAGGACAAATCCGCTGCAGCCGGTAGTTAGCTGACTTGCTGACTTGCTGACTCGCTGACTCGCTAACCATGAACATTCTCAGCAACTGGATTCGCTCCTACGTCCCCAACATTGCTGTCGACGATCGCCAACTGGCTGACGATCTTACCCTCCGCGGCATTGCGGTGGAGGGTGTGCACTCGCTTGGGTCCGGCAACGGGCACTTGTTCGAGATGGATATCACCACCAACCGCGTGGACGCGATGAACCACTACGGCATCGCGCGCGAGGCAGCGACGATCTACAACCTGCCGCTGGTACCGCTGGATAGCGGGTTGCCTTCCGCAACCTCCGGCGCGAAGCCGTTTTCGGTTGCGATCGAGGCCCCGGAACTGTGCGGCCGCTTCACCGCTCGCGTTCTTCGCGGCGTGACCATCGCGCCTTCAACCGGCCGGGTTGCGGAGTACTTCGCCCTGCTGGGGTCGAAGCCGATCTCGAATGCGGTCGATGCATCCAACTTCGTACTGCAGGGAATGGGCCATCCGACTCACGCATTCGACCTGGACAAAATTGATGGAGGAATCATTGTCCGGCTCGCGCGCAAAGGCGAACGGCTGAAGCTGCTCGATGGGACCGAGCGCACGCTGGAGGCCGACGATCTGGTGGTCGCGGACCATGCGAAGCCGCTGGGCCTGGCCGGAGTGATGGGCGGCTGGGACTCGATGATTACCGCGGAGACGAAGAACATTCTGGTCGAGGCTGCCTGGTTCGATCCGGCTAGCGTGCGCCGCAGCGGGCGGCGGCATGGGCTGCACACGGACGCGTCGCACCGCTTCGAGCGCGGTGCCGACTTCAACGCCTGCGGCGTGGCCAATGCCCTGGTCGCGAAGCTGATTCTGCAGGCGGGCGGCGCGGCCGAGGGCGAACTGGTCGACGTCGTGATACCTGAAGCTGCGGCGCGAACGGCCGGGCGTCCGCCGATTGCGCTGTCGCTGGGGCAGGTGCGGCGGCATTTGGGCGCGACGCTGGACGATCAGCCGGGCCAATCCGCCATCACTAGCGAACTGGTGTCCCGATACCTTACCGCCCTCGGCTGCGAGCTAACCCCCGCTGGCAACTCGCAACCTGCAACTTTCAACGTGCAACTCCCTTCCTGGCGGCTGGACCTTGAGCGCGAGATCGACCTGGTGGAAGAGATCGCGCGTGTCTACGGGTACAACCGATTCGCCAACACGCTGCCGACAGCGCTGCCCGTGACTGCGCATCCGCTCGCAGCCGCGGAGGCGGCGGTGAGAACGCGCCTGCTGGCGCTGGGCTATACGGAGGCGATTTCCAGCAGTTTCGCCTCCGATGCAGATGGCGAGGTGTTTGCGGCAAAACAGCGCGGCGTGATTGCGCTGGAGAATCCGCTGTCCGAGGAGGCACGGCTGCTGCGGCCTTCGCTCGCGCCGGGAATGATCGCAATGCTCGCCCACAACCTGAACCGCGATGTGCGCGAGGCGCGGTTGTTTGAGCAGGGTGCGATATTCACCGGGTCGCCGGAAAAAGCGATCGAGTTGCACAGTCTCTCGCTGGGTTTGACCGGAGCGGTGCCTGCAAGCAGTCTCTACTCGCCGGCGGACGCGCCATTCTTTGAGTTGAAGGGCGCGATCGAGTCACTGCTTTGTCTTTTCGACCTGGGCGGCGCGGCCCTGACCTTTAGCGCGGAAGCTCCCGCATGGCTGGAGGCGGGCCGCTCGGCCACAGCCCTCCTGGCGGGCAAGCCGATCGCGGGCTTCGGCCAGCTTGAAACCGGGCAGCGCGAAGCCCGCAAGCTGCGCCAGCCCGTCTTTCTCGCCGAGATCGACCTGGAAGCGCTGTACAAGCTGCCGCTGCGGCGCGCGACCGCGCACGAACTCTCCCGCTTCCAGGCGGTCGAACGCGACTTCTCCTTCGTCTTTCCCGATGCCGTCGCGTGGGGCGGCATCGCCGACGCCATCGAGTCACTTGGCATCTCCGAATTGCGCGACCGAAGGCCAGTTGAGGTCTGGCGCGATCCGAAGAAGTATCCGGGCGTCTATTCGTTGCTTCTTCGTACGGTCTTCCAGTCCGACGAGCGGACGCTGCGCGAGGAGGAGTTGACCGGGTGGTCGACGAGGCTGATCGCGGCGCTGAGCTCGCTGGGCGGGGTGATTCGGGCGTAGCGAGGCGAGTACGCAGCCTTTCTTGTGGCTTTTGTGCGATGAAAAGGCCGCATTTTGCACAGCCGCTTCAGGACCACATGGAAGAGAAGCTGCCAAACGGCTCTATACTTCGGGTATGAGTTCTGGTGTAAGTGTGGATGAATTTCAGGCGCTCGAGCAGAAGGTGCTGCGGGCAGTGGAGATTGTGAAGCGGGAGCGTGAGGCGCGCGCTGCGGCCGAGGCGGAAGTAACTGCGCTGCGCGAACAGCTTGCGGCGCAGGCGAAGGGCTCGGAGAGCCAGGTTCAAGCCGTCGTGCGCGAAAAAGATGCTGCAGAGAAGCAGGTCGCGGTGCTGAGCCAGGAGCGTGACGCGGTGCGGCAGCGGGTAGAGCGGATGCTGCAGCAGATGGACGAGTTGCTGTAAGTCGGATGAGTGAGGTCGCGATGGCGGAGACAAAAGGGAATCCGGACGGACTGGGCACGATGGATGGCGCCGCGAACCCTGAGGCGGTGAGCGTCGATATCTACGACCAGGTGTATCACCTGCGCGGCACCGACGTGGAGTACATCGAGCGGCTGGCGGGGCTGGTGGATGCGAAGATGCGAGCCGTGGCAGCGCATGGCAGCACGGTGGATTCTCTGCGCGTCGCGGTTCTGGCGGCGCTGAATATAGCCGACGAACTGGTGGCATTGCGCGGGCGCTACGAAACGCTGGCGGGCAGCGTGGACCGGACCGAGGGCAGCATGCGATCGCGTGCAGGAACACTGGCGGGAATGCTGGACGAGGTGTTGGAAGACCGTCGCGCCGGGTGATGGGCGCTTGACGTTGCATGCCGAATCGGCGTAACTTCGGCTTCTCCCCAAGGGCCTTGCATCTAAATCCAATTGTCCAGGAACGCCGGCGTCAACCCGGCGGCAGGAGAATTCCATGCGCATGGTGATGCACGTTTACTTCCCCGTGGATGTATTCAACGCTGCAGTCAGGGACGGCTCCGCGGGAGCCAAGATGCAGAAGATTCTGGCTGAACAGAAGCCCGAAGCGGCGTACTTTACGGAGTACCACGGCCAGCGGTCGGGGATTTTGATTGTCGATCTGAAGAACGCGTCGGAGATTCCGAAGTTCGCCGAGCCGTGGTTCCTTCAGTTCAACGCGCGGCTGGAGCTGCATCCGGCGATGGTCGCAGCGGACCTTGCAGCGGCGGGGTTGGAGACGCTGGGCAAAACGTGGGGATGAGGCTTAGCTTCCCTTCGGAGGCCGGCCGTTGGCTGGCTGGGCCTGCGGAGTTTCGGATAGGGTCGTTTGGATCGGGCAGTAAAGGAGGTCGACATGGCGCTGAGTTTTGCGACGGATATACGGCCGCTGTTCCGGGAGGGGGATGTTGACTGCATGAAGCCCGACGGGGTTTTGCTGGATGATGCGGCGTGGATGTGCGTGCAGACGAACGCGAAGAGCGTTTACGACTGCGTGGCGAATGGTTCGATGCCGCCCGATGAACCGTGGCCGGCGGAGCGGGTGGCGCTGTTCAAGGCATGGATGGACGCGGGCTGCCCGAAGTAGCGGGGAGCCCGCGCGCGTCGCTAGAGGTTGCGGGAGCGGTTGCCGGAGATGAGGCGAACGATCCAGGTGAGGATGACCGCGCCGAGGACGGCAACCAGGATGGTGTAAAGCATGCCTCCGGAGCCGGCGAAGCCGACCATGCGCATAACGTAGCCGCCGATGAGGGCACCGACGATGCCGACGATGATGTCCATGAAGATGCCGTAGCCGCTGCCCTTCATGAGTTTTCCGGTAATGACGCCTGCGATGAGGCCAACGATAATCCACCAGAGGATGTCCATCTGCGATTCTCCTTTTGAGTGCTGAGTTGGGGCCGGGTTGAGTGCGGGGACGCGGCGGGGAGAAAGGCAGCGCGTTCCGGCGCACAAGGTAACCGGCACATTCTACTCAGAAATGGGAGCGGTGTCCGCAGCACGGGGGGGGCATATACCCCTATGTGGTGTTTCTAAGGTGGTTAGCGGTGGACTCGGTACATTTTTTGCTGCGAGAGGGAAGCCCGAAGGTCGCGGAGGAGATCGGCGAGGGACAGAAGCGGAGCCGGGCTGAGTGCCATCTGGGCCAGTTGCATGAAGGCGTCGAGTGAGTCGGGATCGCCGGGGGTGTTCTGGTTGGCCGACTGAAGGAGTAAGACGAGGAGGCCGGCGGTCGCGGGGTCGAGCCGGCCGCCGATGACCCGGGAGACCACTTTCGCGAGGGCGCGCTGGATGGAGGCGCGGTCCTGGAGGCTGGGCATGCGGAAGCCAGGCAGTCTTGGCTTTCGTCCGGCTGTGCGCGGGCGCCGGCGGGTGGGGTGGTGGTAGAAGCAGAACTGCTCGCCGCGGAGGGCGGGCGAGCCGCAGCGGTGGCCGGAGGGGTTGAGGTGATGACAGGTGGGAGAGGATGCGGACATGGGACTCCTTGGTGATGAAAGGCGAAAGGGAGTTAAAAAGGGAAAGCCCAGCGGTTAGCCGGGCTTTTCTTTTGATTTCTTACTACTTCCATTTTATCAGGTGGACCATAACTCATCTGCTATGTTTCTTGATTTTTGATGTGGTTTGGTTTGAGGGTTGTGGACGGGTTTTGCAGAGGTGAGGGGGCTTGACAGTGTTTTGGGGAGGGTCGTGGCGAGCGGATTCGGTGGCGCTGGGGAGAAAGGCAATTCAGTCGTTGCGCGCTTCGCGCTGCACTCCGGCCTTCGGCAGAGCGGAAGCGTCCTGCGGACGCGGCTTTTTCCTAGGCCTGCGGCCTAGGCTAAGATAGGTCGCGCCCTCAGCGCTCTTGTTTGTCGGCGGGCGGGAACGCGTGCCCTTCCGAGGGCTGGACTTTTGGGGAAATGGGGGAATAGGTATCGTGTCGCCGTATTGCGCCAAGAATCTGGGTGCCCCATTCATCGCGGTTGTATCGCGATGGGTGGGGTTGCGGCTCGTTCGCGGCGTGAATAGGTCCAGTGGGATTCGATTTCGATAGGGCCGGGTGCGCCGGTTTGCCAGTGGAGGAAGCTGCTCCAGGGCCAGTCTTCGGGCTTTTCGACGAGGGCGCGTTCGACGGGGTTGCGGTGGATGTATTGGAGCTTCTCGACGAACTTGGGTTGGGTGAAGACGTTGAAGTCGTAGTAGCGGGTTTGCCAGAACTGGGTGCGGCTGCCTTTGAGGAGCTTGGAGGTTTCGCCCTTAAGGACGCTAATGATTGTCGCGAGTGGGCGAAGCTTTGGTTCGGAGAGGAGAAGGTGGACGTGCTCCGGCATGAGGACGTAGCCGAAGAGGTAGAACTGGTGGCGCTGGCGGAGTCGTTCGAGGGTGTTGAGGAAGACGATGCGGGAGTGGTCGTCGTTCAGGTAGGGCAGCCGGTGGTAACAACTGAAGGTGAGGAAGTGATGGTGGCCTTCGGTTTGGTAACGCTTCAGACGGCTCGGCATGGGTCGGAGAGATGGTACCTCATGGAGAGGTTGAGGTGGCCGGGAGCTCCGACCCCACCCATGACGATGAAACCGTCATGAATGGGGCACCCATGTTGTGGGTGGGCCACCCGCCAAAGGCTCTAGAAGTGTATGTTCGACCGCAGGGTCTATCAACGGGATTGACGCGATTTGGGCCTCAACTCCGTCAGGGAGGAGGGAATGCGCATAAAGGTTGCGGACTCGATTCAGTGCCCGCATGCTTCCCAGCGCCCACTCGTCTTTTATTAGCCTCGTTCCCTCTGCAATTATCACCTTCTGATCAAAGCTGAAACGATCCACGATTGTCAGACTGTTCGGCCACTCTAAGAGAAAGAGCTCGTTTAGGACGAATTCGACGTAAAGATGGCCTTTGAGCACAGCTTCGCTTAAATCGTGTGCCTCGTAAATGACGCGAGTAATTCGTTTTCTCTCTTCAACCGGGATACTCTTGTATTTAGCCATGGTCGGGAGTTGTTAACAATTGCACGAGCACCGAACTATCTATTCCACGGTGACGCTCTTGGCGAGGTTGCGGGGTTGGTCTACGTCGCAGCCGCGGCGGACGGCGATGTGGTAGGCGAGGAGTTGGAGGGGGACTACTTCGAGGATGGGTAGGAGTAGTTCGGGGCAGGGCGGGATATAGATGACGTGGTCTACCAACTGCGCAATGATTGGGTCCCCCTCAATCGCGATGGCGATGACGCGGCCGGAGCGGGCGGTGACTTCCTGGATGTTGGAGAGGGTCTTCTCGTATTTGAGGACGCTGGTGGGGTCGGAGGGGTCCTGGGTGGCGATGACGACTACGGGGAGGTTCTCGTCGATGAGGGCGTTGGGGCCGTGCTTCATCTCGCCGGCGGGGTAGCCTTCGGCGTGGATGTAGGAGATTTCCTTTAGCTTGAGCGCGCCTTCGAGGGCGATGGGGTAGTGGATGCCGCGGCCGAGGAAGAGGAAGTCGTCGGAGGTGGAGAAGACGCGGGCGAGCTCTTCCAACTGGGTGGTGAGGGTGAGGCGGGGGCGGGCGCGGCGGTCGGGTACGGGTGTGATGGGAGTGGGCATGAGGGCGGCGGTGCCTTCGCCTCCACCGGTGGAGCCGGGGACGTTGAGGTTGAGCATGGCGTCGAGCTTGGCGGGGATTTTGGAGAGCTCGTTGACGAGGTGGAGGGATTCGATGTCGGAGATGGTGCCGCGGACCTGGCCGAGTTTGAGCGCGAGCAGGAAGAGCGCGGTGAGCTGGGCGGTGAAGGCCTTGGTGGAGGCGACGCCGATCTCGGGACCGGCGTTGGTGGTGATGGTGCCGAGGGCTTCGCGGGAGATGGCGGCGCCGACGACGTTGCAGATGGCGATGGTGCGGGAGCCGGCGGCGATGAGCTCGCGCTGGGCGGCGAGGGTGTCGGCGGTTTCGCCGGACTGGGTGATGAGGAGGCCGATGGATTTGGGGTCGGGGATGGGATTGCGGTAACGATACTCGGATGCGTAGTCGACGTCGGAGCGGAGGCGGGCCATGCGCTCGATCATGAACTTGCCGGCGAGGCCTGCGTGCCAGGAGGTTCCGCAGGCGGCGATGGTGATCTGGGTGGCGGCGCGGAGGTCGGCGTCGGAGATGTCCATTTCGGCGAGGAAGACGCGGCCGGTATCGGCGGACACGCGGCCGAGGATGGTGTCGCGGATGGCGCGAGGCTGCTCGTAGATTTCCTTGAGCATGAAGTGCTTGTAGCCGGCCTTTTCGGCCTGGATGGGGTCCCATGCGATGCGCTGGATTTTTAGGGGGATGGGGGCGCCGTCGAAGTCGGTGAGTTGGATGCCGGCGCGGGTGAGGATGGCGACTTCGCCGTCGGCGAGGAAGTGGATGTTGCGGGTGTGGTGGAGGATTCCGGGAACGTCGGAGGCGAGGAAGTACTCGCCGTCGCCGAGGCCGAGGACGGCGGGCGGGCCGAAGCGGGCGGCGACCAGTTTGTTGGGCTCGTGGGCGGAGAGGACGCCGATGGCGAAGGCCCCGGTGAGGCGGCGGACGGCACGGCGGACGGCTTCTTCGAGCTTGACGGCGGGGATGGCGTCGGCTAGTTCCTGCTCGATGAGGTGGGCGATGATTTCGGTGTCGGTTTCGGTGACGAATTTGTGGCCCTTGGCGGCGAGCTCAGACTTGAGGGCGAGGTAGTTCTCGACGATGCCGTTGTGGACGACGACCAGAGTTCCGGTGCAGTCGCGGTGGGGGTGGGCGTTCTCTTCGGTGGGACGGCCGTGGGTGGCCCAGCGAGTGTGGCCGATGCCGAAGGTGCCGGCGAGGGGGTCGTCGGCGATGAGGGCTTCGAGGTTGCGGAGCTTGCCGGGAGCGCGGCGGAGCTGGAGGCTGCCGTCGGGAGCTCCGGCGATGGCGATGCCGGCGGAGTCATAGCCGCGGTACTCGAGACGGCGCAGGCCTTCGATGATGATGGGCACGGGAGGATTGGGGCCGATGTATCCGACGATTCCACACATGGAAACAGTGTAGATGCAGGGGTAGGGATTGGGTGAGTGTTAGAGAATGGGACTTTTGGGGGAGTGGCGGGTTAGTCGAACGGGTGTCCGGCCAGCCACTGGGCCAGCACCAGGCTGAGCAGGGAGATGAGACAACCCAACCCGGCGGCGCTCAAAATCTCCCCGCGCGTCCACCGGATCAGGCGCAGGCGCCGCTTGCTGCTACGACCCCATTTAGGAACTTCGGACACAACCCCCTCCTTTGCGAAGAGCCCGCCCGGAAGAGCGTTGCTGCTCGTCCGGGCGTCCGTGGTTGAGTTGCGTGTTCGTTAAAAGTGGAACCCGAGTTCGGCGGTCAACGCTCGCGGCGTGAGGTAGTGCGTGCCCGAGAACGTCGAGAGGAAGTTGTAGAGCGCGTATTTGTTGGTGATGTTGACGGCGGTCAGGTGGAGGCTCCACTTGTACTTGTCGCCGTTGAAGAGGTTGTCCTGACCGAGCGACGCGTCGAAGACGTTGCGCGGGGCTATGCGCTGCGGGTTGTGGTCGTTGTCGCCTTTGTTAGGCGCGGGGATGGAGATGAGGCTGGAGGTGAACTGCGAGGCCAGGCAGGTGGTGGGCAACAGGTTGGTGGGGGTTGCCTTGTCGGTGCCGCAGGCGAAGCCTGCCTGGAACTCCTGGTCAGCCGTGAACGGCACGCCGAACGCATTGACCATCAGGATGGCGGGTTGGCTGCCAAGCGTGGTCGAGGAGGCAAGGCACGGGCTGTTTGGATCGGTCACCCCATAACACGGAGCCGAGCCGGCGACGAGGCCACTGTCGAAGCGCCAGTTGAACGCCAGCCACGGCGAGAGCTTCCCTCCCGGGAGTTGGTATTGCAGGTGAGTGGTCTCGTTGTATTTTTCGTCGTGGTCGATGCGGAAGGGAAGGCCGGTCTGGCCTACGGTGGCACCGGCGCCGGCGATCTGCGGTGGGTAGAAGCGTGCCGCGACCGACGACATGACGACGAACGCGGAGAGGCCGTGGAGGTGGGGCATATCCACGCGCAGGTCGAAGCCAGGGATTTTCGAGTTGTGCCAGTCAATGGGGAAGGTGATGGGCGTGTTGCCCAGCACCGAGAAGTCGAACGCGTTGTGAGTGTACTTCCAAATGTAGTCGCCGGAGAAGACCAGGTTCTTGCCGAAGGCCTGCTGCAGACCGGCATGGAACTCGTTGCGGAATCCGGGCTGGAGGGTAGTGCCGACGCCGGGGGAACAGACGAGGAGCTCGGCCAGCACCGGGACGCCACAGCCCTGGCTGGAGAGCACAAGGTTCTCGTTGAAGGGCGTTTCGAGGGTGCGGGCATAGGAGATGCGCAGGACGGAACTGGTTTGCTTGATGTTGTAGGCAATGCCCAGACGAGGTTCGGCCTGGCGCTGGATGGCGAGACCGTTATAAAGGTCGCCGCGAGCGCCGACGTTGAAGGTCCAAGCGCCGGCCGTGATCTGGTCCTGGGCGTAGAGCGCGAGTTCCTTGACGTCGGTGTGGCCGTTGAAGGTGAAGTAATTACCGCCGCGGGTGAGGTCATAGGGCAGAAGCAGGGGATTATAGCCACCAGCGAGCGGGGTGGTTGGGTCGTAGGGCGCGTTGGGGGAATCTCCAGCCGCGGCGCACTGCGTTGGACTGGTGAACCCGGGCAGCGGGCTGCCGCTCTCGTCCACGCACGGCGAGTTGAAGGTGGAGTTGACGATGGCGAGCGGATCGCTCTCGCGCAGGAGAGTCTGCATATACTCGCCGCCAACCTTGATGTTGTTCACGCCCTTCACGTACGAGATGCTGGTATGGACGCCGGCGTTGGTCAGCGACCGCGCCTGGCTGATGGTCTGGTTCTGAATCGGTCCCAGGTCGGCGAGGGGATTCTTGCTTGGGTAGTAGTTGTACGCGTCGCGGCGCACGTAGCCCGTCAAGTTGAAGACTGAGTTCACGCTGATGGTGTGCGTATACGTCGGGGCGATGTTGAAGGTATCGATCTTTGAGCGCTGGTCGGTGTTGCCGACGCTGCCGAAGACCGGGTCGGCGCTGGTCCCGCCGCTGACCACATTCTGCACGCCGAGATTGTCGTAGGAGTTCGGTGTCTGAAACCAGGAGCGGCTCAGGCCGAGGTTGATGTGCACAGAGTCGGCCGCGGTAAGCTGGCGGTCGATGCGGTCGAAGAGATTGAACTCGTTGCCCTTGTCGTGGAAGACGGCGAATTCGGGCGGGTCGAGGAAGCGGCCGGTGTTGAGGCCGTCCACTTCGATGAAGTTGCCCCAGTTCTTGCTGCCGTAGCTGAGGTCGACGGAGGCGGTGGACGATCCGAAGGTCCCGTACGACGTGGTGACCGACCCGGTGGGAGTGGTGACGCCCTGGCCGGAACGGGTGGTCACGTCGATGACCACGCTGGTCTTGCCGCCGAACTCGGCCGGGGGTGCGCCGTCAATCACCTCCAGCGACTGCACGGAGTTGGAGGGGAGCTGGTTGGAGAAGACCTTGCTCTGCTGGTCGGTGATGGGCTGTCCGTCGATGGAGAAGGAGTTGGAAGCGTGGTCGCCGAGGCCGTGGAAGAGGCCGTTCGAGTCGGCCGCTATTCCGGGCGAGGCGAGCGTGACCAGGGAACTGAGGGTGGACGACTCGCTCTCCAGCGGCATTTTCTCGAACAAATCGCGGTCCACATCGGTGTGGCCGACGGGATCGTTTTCGATCAGGTCCTGGCCCGTCGTGGTCACCTCAACCACCGTGGAGGTTTCGCCCAGCTTCAGCGAGACATTCACGGTTATCGGAACCGTCGACCGTACGTCTGCATCCTCCGACATCGGAGCGAAGCTCGAGGCCGAGATGGTGAGGTGATAGGGGTTCAGCGGCAGATTGGTGAACTGGAAGCGGCCGGAGGCGTCGGTGGTCGTGTGTCGGCTGTAGCCGCTCACCGGGTTTTCGATGGCGACCGCGGCTCCGCGAATGACTGCGCCTGTGGGATCGGTCACCGTGCCGGAGATGGTGCCGGAGTTGCCGGCCTGTGCCAGAATGACCGAGCAAATGAAGAGAATGGAGATGAAAAGCGTCGTCAACGACGCGCGCTGGATAAGCGTGTGCATGCACTACCTCCCTGAGTTAGAGCCTGACTATGAATCGCTGAGTTGAGAGCGGTTCAAGCGGCCGGCGGGGGGCGTGAGAACAGGGCAAATTGTGGGGTGAAGTCGTGGGAGGCGACGGGACGCGACGCCTCAACCCGGGTGAAGACTTGAGCGACGCAGACCTGCGTCACCGTGACGGCGATCTGCACCGCCATGTGGGCGGTTACGCAGAGGCCGCAATCCTGATGGGAAATCTCTCGCTGCGAATGGGTATGAGTGGCGGATACCACGCCGCCAACCATGATGAGGGCAATACACAACACGCCGAGAAGGATTCTCCACGGCGATCGCGGGCGCGATATTGTGGTTTTGCCCGACATCCCATGAATATAGCTCAGGTTTGGGGAAAATGGGAAATGGGGCCGGGCCGATGACGACACTTTCAGTTGGGGGTGGGGTGGTCGATGTGGTCGACGATGACGATGGGGAGCGGGGCTTTCTTGTTGATGAGTTTGAAGCCGGCGTGTTGGGCGGCGAGGACGAGGGCGGTGCCACGCTCGTCTTCCGGCCCTTTATCGTCCGTGGCGGGGTTCTGGAAGGCACTGGCAGGGAGCCTGAGGGTGATGTCGTAGATGCCGGTTTGGTCGACGAGCTGCTTGTCCTGGAAGAAGTTCATGATTTGCGCGAGGAACTGCTGCATGGTGACGCCGGAGAACTGGAGCACCATGCCGGCGCCGCCGATGTGGCCTTGGAATTTCTGTCAGTTCTCAGCGAGGGCGGAGATGTGGATTATTGAGGGGTGGGCTGAGTGCGCGTGAGGGTTCCATCAAAAGACCATTGATGGGTCGGGTCTTTGCGATACCCCAGAGTGGCGTCCAGCTTTATCCCGGCGGCGTTGTTGCGGCGACCCGTGAGCCCGAGGGTAGAACCATCTTTGAGGTTGAAGCTCAGTTCATAGTCGTTGCCGTCCACGGAGCTAAGTTCCGTGGAAGCCGACTCGGCGGTGATTCTCTCCGGGAAGGGCCCGGCGGCGTCTGTCGCCAAGGAGATTGTGGCTGTGAGTGGAAGATAGGTGTTGACCCAGTGCACCGGCTCCAAGCCAGGAAAGCGACCGTCGGGGGACTGCCCAAGGTCTTTTGAGGTTGGAAGGCCCTGAGCCATCGTGACCTCAATTCCGATGGTGTTGCCGGCTGCATCTCTGACCGATCCGAAGTAGGTTCCATCGAGTGGAGGAAGCGGCCGCGCGATGAAATCGACGGGTGGCAAGCTGCATGGGGTTTGAACTAGCGGGATATCAATTTTGACCATGGTGAAGCTGCCGCGCCATTCGGTGGCCCCCCGTTCGGGAACCTGTCCCTTAATGAGAATGGAGGGGTTATATCCGGTGGGCGTCTCCATGAAGAAACTTCCATCGGGGGCGATCTTGCCTTGGACCTCGGGCTGGTTTCCCAAACTTAGGGTGCCGCATATCCAGCGGTAGGGAACAGATGCGCTGAGCCTGTCACCGGTGATTTTGATGGTGGCGGTGACGAGATGGTCGAGCGCTTGGACGTTGTCCCAGCCGCCGGTTAGATACCAGTTGCCGTTGAGGGCGGAATAGTCTTTGGGAGCGTTCTGCGCGAGGAGTGTGGGCGCGGCGAGGAACAGGACGAGAGACAGGGCCCGGGTTTGCATGGCGAACATGGTAGGCCGACGCGGGTGGAAGTCAAGTGATCGAAGCGAGCCTTCCCTCGGGGGCTAAAGCCCTGTCACTTCACGGGACTTATCGGCGCGGCTGAAGCCGCGCCCTTTCAAAGCAAATGCAAACTGCGCGTCTACCCGTTAGTTTTCGGCGAAGGGGGTGAGGTGGGCGAGGTTGGGGCGGGGGGTGAGGAGCGAAACGATGATGAGGCAGAGGAGCGACGCGAGGAGGGCGGGGAAGATGGCGTCACGGTCGGCGATGGCGGCGGGGACGTGGGTGTGGATGAAGGCGGAATCCCAGAAGACGGTGACGAAGGTTCCGGTGAAGATGCTGGCAACGGCGGCGCTGGCGGTGGCGCGGCGCCAATAGAAGGCGGCGAGGATGACCGGGGTGAGCGCGGCCGAGTAGATGGTGTAGGCGTAGAGGGCTTTCTTGAGGACGGATTCGGTGTGGAGACCTTGATAGAGCGCCCAGAGGCCGAGCAGGACGACCATGAGGCGGGAGACGAGCAGGACGTGCTTGTTTGAGGCCTTGGGCTTGAGGTAGCGGACGAAGAGGTCGTTGACCAGGTTGGTGGCGGGGGAGAAGAGGTAGTTGTTGGCGGTGGAGATGATCTTGGCGAAGATGGCTCCGACGAGGAGCGCGCCGAGTAGCTGGAGGAGGCCGAGGCTGAGGGTGGAGGCTGCGTGCGCGCTGGTGGCGATGGTGGTGACGCTGCCGTCGAGGTGGATGGTGGTGATGGCGGATGGCTTGGGTTCGAAGCCGTGGAGGCCGACGTAGGCGAGGATTTCGCGGGGGTGGTCGTGGACCTCGCCGGTGGGGAAGACAGCAGAGCCGGCGACGGCGAGGGCGACGATGACGGTTTCGAGGATGAGGGTGCCGACGATCCATCCGGCGACCGCGCGGGAGGCGTCCTTCTCTGACTTGGCGGAGAAGAATTTCTGGTACATGGATTGGTTGCCGAGCATGAGCAGGCAGGTGGGGAGGAAGAGTTCGAGGGCGGAGGAGATGCGCTCGCGGGTGCCGTCGGGGAGCAGGTTCGATCCGAGATGGCTGTTGATGGGGTAGATGTCTCCGAAGAGCTGGAAGTGCGTGGCGGGGAGGGCGACGCGAATGGCAGACCAACCGCCGAAGCTATGGACGAGGACGGGGAGCGCGATGCAGAGGGTGAAGGTGGCGAGCAGGCCGATGGCGACGTCCATGTAAGCGACCGAAGACATGCCGGCGATGGCGGTGAAGAGGATGACGAAGGCGGCGATGAGGTAGCGGCCGTGGATGGCGGAGACGGTGGTGGGGAAGATGAGGTGCAGGATGTCTCCGCCGCCGATGAACTGGTAGCTGGTGATGGCGGTGTAGGTGAAGAGGACGGCGACGACGCCGAGAACGCGGGCGGTCTGGTTGTAACGGGCTTCGAGCAGGTCGGGGATGGTGTACTGGGCGAAGCGGCGGGCGCGCGGCGCGATGAAGTAGATGAGGGCGAGGCCGGCCCATCCTCCG